>JGI12150J12686_103729_pt1 | contig 23624 bp, 22 predicted proteins | sample ANMFosRound1_FD_12686 | JGI IMG/M metagenome (IMG submission 12686)
CTTTCGATTGCTTCAGTTTTGACTACGACTATGGTCTAATGGTGGTAGGTCTGTGTATGGCAATGTTGGCTGTGAATATGTCAGGATTATTGGGGATATCCTGTTGAAACCGTAAGGTTTAAATAATATCACAATACAATATGACATATATGCGAGCGGGTTTCTGAAAAAATCTCTTTTTTCACCACTAACTCCACACCACACCCCCCCTCAAACCCTCCCACACTCCCGCTTGCATACCTCCTTATACAGTGTTTCCGAAAAGTTTCTGTGATGTCATTCGTAATCCCCCATATTCGATTGTGCTCCTACGATCTACCGTATCGTTCTTAAGAACCAGACAAATCGATAGCCGTAACATGAATCACATCTTAAATACTAATAAATACCTTGCCGCACATAACACCGTACAGGAGCAGTAATACCATGAAAAAACTCGACGTCCTCGCAGCCCCGCTCGAAGAGAGGTCGCTCAAACTCCTCCTCTTCGGCGCAGGCGAACTCGGAAAAGAGATCGCGATAGAGGCGCAGCGCCTCGGTATGGAAGTCATCGCTGTGGATCGGTACGAACGGGCGCCAGCACAACAGGTCGCGCACAAGGCATACACCGTCAACATGATGGATGCGAACGCGATGCGTTCGATCGTGGATCGGGAACTACCTGATATCATCATACCTGAGATCGAGGCGATCGACCTCGATGTTCTCTTCGAGTTCGAGGAGGACGGGTATCTGGTCACGCCGAACGCAGCGGCAACTCATGCGGCGATGAACCGTGAGCGCATCAGGGAGTTAATTGTTGCATCAGGCGTTAAAACAGGCGCGTACGCGTACACCCGCACGGACGATCTCTCTGAGTTTACAGACGCTGTCGAGAAGATCGGGTATCCATGCTTCTCAAAGGCGATCATGTCGAGCAGCGGCAAGGGCTCGTACTTCATCGAGAGCCGCGATGACATCAAAGCAGCGATGGACGCTGCCAGATACGAGACCCGCGGATCAGGCGAACGTGCGATCATCGAGGAGTACATCCCGTTCGATACCGAGGTCACGGAACTTGCTGTGAGGCATCTGGACGAGGACGGTAACATCGTCACAACCTTCCCGAAGCCGGTCGGGCACTACCAGATCGATGGCGATTACCACTCATCGTGGCAGAGTCCGAATATCGAGGAGTATCTTCCGTATAACGTGGATGATATCGGAAAGTCTGTCGAAAAGGACACCTTACTTGCGAAAGAGGCGGAAAGGAAGATTTACGATGCAGCACAGAGGATCACAGACAAACTGGGTGGAGTCGGCGTCTTCGGATGCGAACTCTTCGTCCGTGTCAGGGATGGTAAAGTCGAGGTCTATGGCAACGAATGCGCGCCACGCCCGCACGATACCGGCATGGTTACGTATATCTCGCATCCGCAGGGATTTAATGAAGGCGGTTTGCATGTTCGTGCGATCACAGGGCTTCCGGTTCCTGCGCGCATCGAGGATGGTTACAGGCTCTTCGATCCGCTGATGCCCGCGGCATCACACGTGATCATCTCGCCAGCACAGGGGTTCGATCCGATGTACAAAGGTCTCTTCGATGCGATGTCTGTGCAGGGCACCAATATCCAGCTCTTCGGGAAGCCGCTTGCATATCACAGCGGATGGATCGTTGAGGAGCGGATGGGGGTCGCGCTTGCCATGGGTAGAGACGCATTCGATGCGAAAAGGAAGTCTGAAGTTGCTGCGCACAAGATCCTGATCAGGACTGCGACAGATATGGAATGGCGCGGGCAGGAAGAGACGCGGATGCATGTGGCGGTGTAGGGATGGTGCCAATGGAGAACCCCACCAGATCCCGGTCAGCGGCAAGACCTTGTCCAAGTGTGGTGTTGAAGCCTGCAGAAGTTAGCTTCCGTCAGGGATGGAAGGAAGCGATAGCAGGCGAAACACGGGCACTATCTGAATTGTGGGATGGCATCGATGCCGAGTGAGCCGCCCGCCGCCCGCGCCATCAGCCCCCTCACAAGATACGAGACCCCTTCCGCCATCGAAAACGCCCCCTACATCACATCATCCACGAATTTGAGCAGACCCCGGGCGTCACTGATCTTCTTCTGCAGTATCTTCCTGCGGACATCTGCATCCGGGTGTGCTCCGTTCTCGATCCCTTTCAGATCCATGATCGCACGCAAAAGACCGGACGCTTCTTTGTACAGGTCTTCTGCCTCTGCTCTCGTGACAGCTTCCTTCGCAAGAGCGGTTTCGTTGCAGGTCTCCTTCTTCTCAAGAGCACGGATCAGCGACTCGATCCCGGCAGTCTCCGCTTCTGTCAGTTCTTTCTTGTTGACGAGTCTCCAGACCACTTCGTGAAGCGGGATCTCGATCCCATCGATCTCAAATACGTCCGGGATCTCAGCACCAACCCATGCCAGGTATCCGTGCAACCCGTGCAACAGTTTCTCCCGCTCACTTACCGATAGTCGCTCCATTATCTCACGTCAAATAGCATATACTGTTCATCGCGAAGCGCCAGCGCCATAAGAAGGGGATGGCAGGTTGATATCGGGGATCGGGATGCTCACCTTCTTTGAGAACCGCTTGATCGTCTCGAGCAAGCCGTCCTTCTCCGTTCCAACAAGACTGAGTTCGAGCACCTCGCTGATCTTTGAAACCGGAACGATCGTTATCATATCACGGTACTTATCCTCAATCAATACATCGTCTTCGTTCGCTTTTGGTATGATCACGGTCGTGATACCAGCCTGTGCCGCAGCTTCGATCTTGTATGTGACGCCTCCGACCGGCAGCACGTCACCCCTCACAGAGAGCGAGCCCGTCATTGCGATGGACTGGTCGATCGGTATACCCTCGAATGCCGATATTACCGCGGTTGCAATGGAGATCGATGCGCTATCGCCTTCCACGCCCTCGTAAGTGCCGATGAACTGGACATGGATGTCCATGTTCGTGGTATCCCTACCTGTAATCTTTTTGATGAGTGCTGACACGTTCTGGACGGCTTCTTTTGCGATATCCTTGAGCATTCCTGTCGCGATCAGCTTTCCCTCGTTCTTGGACAGTGCTGGAGTTACCTCTGCCATGATCGGTAGGACGATCCCTGAATCGCCGCCCATGATGGCAAGCCCGTTCACCCTGCCGATCTCCGCGCCCTTCTTGTGGTACATCCTGTAGTCCATACGCTGCTCCAGGTACTGGTCTGCAAGTTGCTGTTCAACCGATCTTGACATCTGCTTTGCAGTGAGAACATGTGATGCGGTCACTTCTTGCGCGCCCGCTGCATGGGCGACATCGCCTGCCACCCTGACAAGACCGCCGAGATCGCGTAATTTCAGCGTAAGATGACCTTTCCTTCCGGCACGTCTCCTTGCCTCCCGTAAAACCTCTTGCACAGCACTCTTGTCAAAGTGAGGAATCTTTCCATCCTTCTCAACCTCTTGCGCAACGAATCGAACGATCTTCCTCCGGTTTTCCGGAGTATCGTCCATCGAATCACGCATATAGATCTCATAGCCGTATCCCTTGATCCGGGAGCGCAATGCAGGATGCATACCCTCCATGGCATCCAGATTCCCTGCCGCAATCATGATAAAGTTGCATGGCACCGGATACGTCTTGACGAGTGCGCCTGAACTGCGTTCTGACTGTCCTGTGATTGCATACTCCCTCTCCTGCAGTGCTGTGAGTAGACTCTGCTGGGATTCTGGACGCAGGATGTTGATCTCATCGATGAAGAGAACCCCTTTGTGCGCCTTGTGTATGTCGCCGGATTCTACCCGGTCATGGGACGGCGTCTCGAGTCCGCCTGACTGGAACGGGTCGTGCCGGACATCGCCTAGAAGTGCGCCTGAATGTGCGCCGGTAGCGTCCACGAACGGCGCCGTGTCCTTATTTGCGTTGTTCACGATCAGTTTTGGTATGAGTGCTTTATCGCCCTGCACAAACTGCCTGCCGATGACCATGATCAACAGAACAGCGAGAATTCCCCATAACAAAGCCATACCGCCGAGAGATGCGGCATAAAGAAGGATCGCGAAGCCGACGATCATCAGGATTGTATTTTTTAACTGTGCTTTTCGATGAGCTTCTATTTTATGGGAGTTGATGATCTGTACTCCTTTCCCAGCCCTTACCTCCCGAATTCTTGGGTTGTTCGCATCTTCGGGATTGTGATAGATGAGTATGTCCTTTAATTCCTCTTTTGGGAGCAGTTCAGCCATCGCTTGAGCCAGCATAGATTTGCCAGTGCCGGGAGTACCGATCAGCATCACATGCCTGCGCTGCTGCGCTGCTTTCTTGATAATCTCGCTGGCATGTTCCTGCCCGATCACCTGATCGATCAAGAGCGGTGGAACCTCAAGATCCTTTGTGGACTCGATCTCGATTCCGCCGAGCAGGTCATCGTTCGTTTCATCACTCATTGTAGAACTCTTCGTCAGTCGTCACATAAATGTTCGCTCAAGCATGGTCAAGAAAACACATTAGTATTTCAGTACTAATATTTAAGTTTTCTTCCAGGGGTCGTGGGTGGCATAGATGGCATATTATGATAAGCAAGGGATTGCAACGTTATTACAATGAGCAGGTACATCTCGCATCCGCTGATCCGGAAGGATATGATCGAGCAGCGGCTGTACCAGCTCTCTGTCGCTTCATCTGCGCTCAAAAGTTCGTGTCTGGCTGTGCTGCCGACAGGGCTTGGAAAGACGATCGTTGCGCTCATGGTGATCGCGGCACGGCTGAACGATCTTGGAGGCAAGGTACTGATCCTTTCGCCGACAAAGCCGCTTGTGGAGCAGCATTCCGATTTTTTCAGGCAGGCGCTCCCTGGCTGCACGGTTGCAACGTTTACAGGAAGCATCCCGCCTGAAAAGCGGGCAGAACTCTGGAAAGACTCGCAGGTCATCGTCTCTACGCCGCAGGTCATCGAGAACGATCTCCGTGCAAGGCGCATCGATCTTCGTGACGTGGTGCATATCACATTCGATGAGGCGCACCGTGCAGTCGGCAGATACGCTTACGTCTACATTGCGAAACGGTATTTCGAGGATGTCGGTGCGGGTGCCGGGGCGGATGTGGATGCGGGAGCAGATGCAAAGTCGCGGCTCGTTCTTGGAATAACCGCAAGTCCGGGAAGCAATCCCGAGACGATCGCTGATGTCTGCGAGAATCTCCATATCGAGTGCGTGGAGGTAAAAAGCGAGACCGATTCCGATGTGATCCCGTACCTGCACGATCGGGACATCGAGTGGGTGCGTGTCGATATACCCTCCGGGATTAAGGAGTTAAAACAGGTACTTGAGAAGGTACTTCTCGAATCGTGCTCGAAACTTGCGGATCTTGGCTTTGATGTCTCACCGGATTCATCGAAGCGGGAACTGCTCGACCTGCAGAGCAAACTCCATGCGCAGGTCGCCGAAGGGGGCGACAGGGACACATTCTCCGCAATCTCGGTTCTTGCCGAGATCTTCAAGATCAGCCATGCGATCGAACTCGGGGAGACGCAAGGGGTGGAGGCACTTCTACGCTACTTCGAGCGTCTGAATGTGGAAGCCAGATCGAAAAGCGGGAGCAAGGCAGCAAAACGTCTTGCCATGGATCCGAATATGCGTGCGGCGATTGCGATGCTTTCCGCGTGTGACGAGGAGCATCCGAAACTGGATGCGGTTCGGAGGATTGTGGCAGATCAACTGAGAGGCAACCTTGATTCAAGGGTAATCGTCTTTACAAACTTCCGTGACAGCGCGGAGATGGTTACAAAGGCACTTTCTGGGGTGGACGGGGTTTCTGCGGTCAGGTTCGTGGGGCAGGCAAGCAAATACAATGACAAGGGCTTGACCCAGAAGCAGCAGACCGAGATCATCGGCAAATTCAAATCAGGAGAGTACAACACACTCGTGGCGACATCGGTTGCAGAGGAAGGGCTTGATATCCCATCGACAGACCTTGTCCTCTTCTATGAGCCGGTTCCGTCAGAGATACGCACGATCCAGCGGAAAGGGAGGACCGGCAGGAAACGGGCAGGGAAAATCGTTGTCCTGATTGCGAAAGGATCGCGGGATGAGGCGGCATACTGGATCAGCGCACGCAAAGAGACGAAGATGCTCGCAACGATCGCGAACATGAGCGGATCGCGGTCGAAGTCGAAGTCGGTCTCGATGTCGATGTCGAGACCGATTAAGGATCCCGCAATCGAGCAGAAACAGCTGGCAGAGTTCTCAGGGGAGGGTCTGGTCGCATACATTGACCACAGGGAGATCAGGTCTGGCGTATCGCAGATCATTGAGGCGGCAGGGGTTGAGGTGGCAATGCGCACACTTGAGATCGGGGACTATCTCCTGAGCGATCGTGTCTGTGTCGAGCGGAAGACGACAAGCGATTTTATCAGTTCGCTGATCAGTGGACGGCGTGAGTTGTTCGGGCAGATCTCGGATCTTGCACGGACGTTTAACAAACCTGTGCTGATCATCGAGGGGAGCGACCTTTACGGGCAGAGACAGATCCATCCGAATGCTGTACGCGGCGCACTCACTGCTATAGCGATCGATTTTGGCGTGCCGATCCTCATGAGCAAGGACGCCACGGATACCGCGCTGATGATCGCAGCGATTGCGAGAAGAGAGCAGCAGGATCACGGGCGTGAGGTCGTGATGCACGGCAAACGGTCTGCGATGATGCTTCCGCAGCAGCAGGAGTATGTCGTCTCCGCAATCTCAAATATCGGTCCCGTCGTTGCGAAGAATCTGCTCAAGCACTTCGGGACGGTTGCCGCGGTGATGAGCGCGAGCCGCGAGGAACTGATGACGGTGGAACTGGTCGGACCGAAGACTGCGGACCGGATACGCGAGGTGGTCGGAGAGGCGTATAAGGGGTGAAGAGGTGCTGGCAATCATGAATCTGCGTTTTAAATACCGGAAAATTGGTCAGGGGGTCTCCGTATGAGGATATGGGACGTGCCCCCTGACCGGATGTGTCGCAATCATCTGCTCGGCGAGCACAGGGAGATTCATGCCGTGTGGTCGATAATAACCAACAACAAGAAAGCGTATTCGAAGCATCCTGAGATCCTGCGGTGGAGGGGGCGGCTTAAGGCGCTGTACCTCCGGCATGAGGAACTGGTTACAGAGATGACAGCGAGGGGGTATAAGCATCATACGCCCATGGATCCGGAACTTGCGACAGGAGAATCCGTACAGACCGAATTCGTTGCAACTTATGAGGAACAGGTCCGAATCTTGAGAAGTAGGGGGTGCGAATGCAGGGTGTGATGCAGAAGGGGGTGGTTTCGGATGCGTCGAAAGTATTAGCTATCGATGAGTTCGGATAACCTCTTGAATCTGCCACGGCGGTAATCTTCCCTGCTCTCCTGAATCTGCCTTAAAAGTTCGTTATCAGAGAGTACTTCAATGGTTGATTTCATACTCTCGTATTCATCGTTTGAGATGGTAACCCATCTTGCCCGGTGTTCTCCATGAAGTAGTTCGTTCATTGCCATTATTAAGTGGTATTTGAACCAGTTAAACATTATTCGATAATCTGACTCACCCTCTGGGGCGGTCACACGGTACCGGGCTCTCAATCGCTCACCACATCCGAGCAGCCAGAAAGCCGTGCAATCTCATTCATAGTGCCGACCGCAAACCCCTGTTCAGGCGGATGTGGCGCGAATGCAGAAGGGGATACCGGATGTGAGTTGCGGTTGTGGGATACTGGAGCGGGGCGGTTAATTTGGTTTTCAGGTTTGTAGTTTTTTGAGTTCGTCTTCATATAGGTTCAGAAATTCATCGGAAACTTTCTGATTTGTTTCTCTATATATGGATCTGCTATTCCCGATTGCTTTTTCAACGATTCCTTTACGTGAGACGGTCAATCTTGCAAGACATCTTGCTGCTCCTTCTGCTATATCTTCAAGTCCTTTTTCTATAGCAACTTTACCAATACGTTCAAGAGACCATGCTGCTTGCTTTGCCGCATCTTCAAGTCCTTTATCCACAGCCATGCTTCCAATATGTTCAAGAAACCGTTCTATTTCAAATGCCACATCTTTAAATTCCTTTTTTGTGACAATTTCTCCAACATCTCCAAGAAACCAAGTCACATGGTATGTCGCGTCTCCAAGTCCTTTTTCTGCGGCAATTTCTCCAATAGCTCCAAGAAACCGTGTTGCTTCAAATACCGTACCTTCAATTTCTTTTTCTGCAGCAATTCTTCCAATAGCTCCAAGAGAATGTGCTGCATGGTATGTCGCGTGTTCAAGTCCATTTTCTGCGGCAATTTTTCCAATGTGTTTAAGAGAGTGTATTGTTTGCCATGTTGCATCTTCAAGTCCTTTTTCCGCAGCAAATTCTCCAACGTCCCCCATGGACCATGCCGCTTGCCATGTTGCATCTTCAAGCCCATTCTCTGCAGCAGTTTCTCCGATAACTTCAAGAGAATGCGCTACACGGGCTGTTAGGTATCCAATTCCTTTTTCTGCAACAGATATTCCAACAACTCTGAGAGATGTTGCTGCTTGCTTTGCCGCATCTTCAAGTCCGTTTTCTGCTGCAGCTTTTCCAACATCCTCAAAAGACGCTACTACTTGCTCTGTTGCATTCTTTAATTTATTTTCTGCAGCATATTCACCGACCGCTCCAAGCGAGTTCGCCGCTTGATTCGCCGCACTTTCTAATTCGTTTTCTGCAGCATACATACCAACATATCCGAGATACTTTGCCGCGTATTGTGCAGCAATTTCTATTTTATTTTCTGCAGCATACATACCAACATTTCCAAGAGAATCTATGGCTTGTGATGCCAAATCCCCGAGTTGGTTTTTCGCGGCAAGTATGCCAACGTCTTTTAAGGATTCCACTGCATCGCATGCCACAAACCTAAGTTTTTTTTCTGTAGCAACTGTACCAATCATTTCAACATATTAGACTTGTTGCTAATTAGCGTCCACTTCCATCAAAAATCTTTAAATTAAATGAGATATATCTCATAAAATATGCTGAATATTGATCGAGCGTTAGGCGACGATAGACTGATGAAAGCCATTACCGGACTCTCCGCATCCGAATTTAACGAACTGGTAGAGCGCTTTAGGGAAGAATTTCAAAATGAAGCGCGGGTTCGGTATGAAACAGGAGTTGAACAAGGGAATAGAGAAAGAAAGCCTGGTGGTGGAAGAATAGGAAATTTAGAAAGCTACGCGACGAAATTATTTTTCACGCTCTTCTATTTCAAGTGTTACCCCACTTTTGATATCTTAGGATTCTTATTTGATCTCGACAGATCGAATGCGCACCGCAATGCTCATAAATTGGCGTCAATACTGGAAAAAGCGCTCGGTAGAGCGATGGTGTTGCCAGAGAGGAAAATCAGCACTATGAAAGAGTTGTTAGAGGCATTCCCCGATGTCAGGGATCTATTAATCGATGGCACCGAGAGACCGATCCAGAGACCAAAAGACGACGAGAAACAGAAAGAAAACTACTCATGGCTTGAAGAAAATGCATACTCGGAAGAATATAATCATCTCCGACAAGAAGAAACGGATTGGTTATGTAAGCCCAACTATGAATGGAAAAAGGCATGATTATGGGATGTTTAAGGAGGAATTTCCGCCACCGTCTGTAGTATTTCAGAAGAGGTATAGCCTTGTGGATGGATTTGGGATTTACCGGATTTGAAAAGGATTATCCCGATACACTCGCCATGATACCAAAGAAGAAGCCGAAAGGGAAAGAATTAACCGCTGATGCGAAGGCGTGGAATCGGATTGTCAGTGGTTTCAGAGTCCTCGTGGAGCACGCTATCGGAGGCGTTAAGCGATTCGGGATAGTTTCTGATAAGTTTCGCAACAGAAAAGATGGGTTTGATGACAAAGTTATGGTGATATCGTGTGGGTTGTGGAATTATCACCTGAAATTCTGCTGAATTGAGGGTGCGGTACGGTAAGGTGGAGTGTATGATTCTTGTGGGGGTGTTGTTTCGCAACATGTCTATTGTACTGCTGCCTTTGCAGATTTGTCAGAACGCATTTCTATCGCTAATGTCCCAATATCTTCCAAACACTCGATAATTCCCATAGCTGACTCATCCTCTCCTGCATGCACAGCACACCTACCGGCGGTTCCGAGACGACCGTAAAAGCGCATCGAAATATATTCACCATCTGAATATTTAGATATATCTATTATATATGCCGCATTCTTCATTACTGCGTCTAACCCACATCCTACCGTCGCAATATCATATTTCATAATTGAAACATGAATTATATCCATGATTGGCTGGATTGGATCTTTTTCCGGATTTAGAATATTATCTTCAGTGATTTCAACTGCTAATCTCTTTATAATATTTTCTGGTTTTAAAAGACCGATAATATTCATTATATACGGGAACAGCGCAACGAGCGTGAATGCCTCCAGCCAGTACGCAGATGAAACACAGATCTCGGGAGAAATAGAAACGAAACTGTGAGACCAGAAAACATCCTGACTAACAACATCACCCCCTACTCCTTCCACCATTTTCAGTACGATGAGCCCATATAATATCGATATCCCATAAAAACCCAAAAGTACCCACATATCCGGATTCTTCCTGAAAACATCTGTCACTCGCGGTGAATATGTAGAAGCGGTGAGTTGAACCGCAATCAGGGTCAGCGTTATGACGATGGCAATGATTGCCGCCTGTGCCTGAACCATTGCGCTGAGCATGTATCTGGCACTATCGACGTCGGTGTGATAGAGATCGAAATAATTGAATGCGCAGTAGCAAGCACCCAGAACAGCCACCAGAAGGGCGGAATACCAAAATGGACGTGCGATCCATGGATGGCGAAACTCCCAATCGCGTATGCGCCCAACAAGTCCGGTGGATTTCTCATTCCCGCCCATGCCCTGCATACAAACTAATATAACAACAATCCCATATAAACCCATCACCACGCCCGCAGCCACCAGCAGCGCACAAATCTGCGTTATCTTCATTACCCACTCCGCACCATACCCGCAATAGATGTCGATGAACGAGAGAGAACTGTTCGAGCAGAGGTACCGGCAGTGGATCGTATCGATCGCATCCGAGATCGCAGTCTCGATGAGAAAACTCGAGCCACCCCGGATAAAGGAGTTGCTCGAACGATGCGAAAGGTATGAAGAGAGGTAGAAAATGAAATTCCAAGTTGTGATTGAAGAAGATGCAGAGGATGGTGGGTATATTGTGCACTGCCCAGCTCTCAAAGGGTGTTGGTCACAAGGGGATACGGTAGAAGAAGCGTTAGGGAACATAAAAGAGGCGATTGCCGGGTATCTGAAAACATTAAACGAGAGGGTGATGCACGGATTACAAACGAGGAGTTTTTAAGTATTTTTATGGAAAGGGGGATGGTGGTGCGAGTTATAAGCCAGTATATCAAAGGATTCCCCGCAATTCATGCTGAGTGTAGGGTGGCAGGAGTGTTTAAAGTTCAAAAGAGTTATGCCGAAAGGGCACAATCGAATTTTCTAGTGATATAATAGGATACCCCCTCCCAAAAGCTTTTTAACCCTGGAAGGGAATATGTGTATTGGCTATACAATGACCATTCTAAACTGCACACTATTAAACTTTGCGCATGTGGGCATACTCCGTCCAATCTTCGAAAACTATTCGAACGACTTCGAATACACCACAAACGGCATATTCCGGAGAATTGTATCACCAGACTGTCCGAAATGCGGGTATCGAATGAATCACAACGGATACAATGAGTATTGCAAAAAAGGACTTGGTAGCGTCAAGATCGGGAGATATGTCTGCCCCATTTGCGGGGAACCGCTCGAAGAACCTCGCAGCTTCTGGGAACAACTGAAAATCGACTTTTTCAATGTCCTAAACAGTATTTACCAGTGCTTGCGGACTCAAAACGTATCGCATGATGGCGCATCCACGGTGATGGAACTCATATTCCCCAGAGGAAAAGACACCATTCACAACGATTTCACGAATTCAGTCGAAAGTGTGGATATCCCGCCAATAGGGGATATTCAGATCGTTCATTATGACGAACAGCACCCAAAAATGGGCAGAACACAAAAATTCCGCCTGACATTGCTGGACGGTGTTACCGGTAGACCGATAGCGGACGAACTCTATGACAACAAGAGTCCTGAGACCATTAAAACCTTTCTCGAGGCACATCTCGACCCAACAAAGCAGACTTTCGTTGTAACCCACCTTTCCCACACTTGATCGCTAATTTTTGATGGCATCGGAGTAGAAAATCAGTTGCAGTAGACCGCTTCTCGCCCACATACACACCCTATAAGTAGATATATCTCACCACTGTTACGACCAACAATTTGCCATCATAACTATACAATTTACATTCGACGCATACCGTTAGTAGATAGATACCTTTAAGTAATTTACGACCAACATAAGAGTATGGCGTTCAATTGGTATCTCAAGCATCACCACCATAATTACTACAGCCTCGTAGAACCGTACAGGGAAAACGGCAAGAACCGGCATCGTGTGATCAAATATCTAAGCGGTTTGACACAAGATGAGGCGCAGCAGGTCAGGCGCGGTCTTGCGGTCATGAAAGGGCTCGATATCGAGACGATAAAGGTAGATGACCTGATCTTTGCGAACCACTGGCGATATTTAGACGTCGCATTCCTCGATGTTATCTGGAAGCAGTGGAAACTTTCGAAGATATTTCCAAAATCAGATGGCAAAGACGTACAGACATCAGAGATTGCGAAGATATTGACGATATATCGCTGTCTGGATCCGGGAAGTTATCTTTCTGCCGTAGACTGGTTCAACAAAACCACATTAGACCGTATTCTCCACCTAAACGGTCAACATATCAATAAATCAAGGATATTTCGTGAGCTTGATCTTATCGAGGATAGAAAGGAGGATATAGAACGTTATCTGTACAAAGCCCTGAAGAAACGGGACGAGGACAACATGCACATCGTCTTCTACGATCTCACTGATTCATATTTCGAGGGGCGGAAATGTGAGTTAGCGAGTGCAGGGAGGACCAAGAGCAACGGATTTCGAAAAAAACGGGTTGTACTCTCACTTCTGGTGAATTCCAGAGGTTACCCATTCGCATGGGATATCCTTGAAGATTACACAGCAGATGTCGAAACGATCAAGGATTTGTCGACTCAGTGGAAAACGGAGTTCAAATTTGGAGATAACGAGATTGTGCTGGTTTTTGACAGGGGAATGGTCTCTGATGAGAATCTCAAACACCTGGAGCTCGAAAAATACAAGTATATCACAGCTCTTGACAAGAATCAGATTCCAAATATGCAAAACGTCAATATTGAGCGTTTTGAATCAGTGAACGAAGAAAATATGACTGAACAGATACTAAAAATGGGGTTCAAAAAGTATGATGACTCAACATATTATGAAACCGTTGGAACGGTAGATGGCAGACGTTATGTCATGATATTCAATCCAGAAATGCTTAAAGACCAGAGAAAATCCCGCAAAGAGCTGATACAGCGAGCAAAAGACTATCTGGATGAGGAGAACAAGGCGTTGTCCGGAGCGAAAAAAAGCAGAAACAGGGACAAAACGAGAGATAGAATCGATAAACAGCTCAAAGCGATGAAAGCAAAGAACTTTGTGGATTATGATCTCGAACCTCTGGTAATAAAAGAAGAAGGGAAGGAAATCAACAGCTTCCGTATTGTTCCCAAAGAAACAGATGAAAATAGAGAGGCAATTAAGAAAAAAGAGAGAACTGATGGCTTGTGGACGATTGTCACAAATACTCCGAGTAAAGGGGGTGATAAGAATATATTTACAGAAGATGACCTGATTCGTGCATACAGAGACAAGAATCAGATCGAACAGGCGTTCAAAGACGTGAAATCATTTATTAAGATACAGCCGTTCAATGTCTGGACGCCAAAACACGTAAGAGCGCATTACACAATATGTGTACTCTCGTATCTGCTGGATATCACGATAGCGAACCGCTTGAAGGAAGTGGATATCGGAGTAAGAAGTCCGCAAAAGGTGTATGAGGTGCTGAAAGAGGGGATAATCGGAAAAATAACAATTAAGAGTATGGGTGACGAGTTTTTCAAGTTAATGACTCTTCAATCACAGCAGAAAGCGATATTGGAGTTGTTTCGGAGTGAGAATGTTGTAAGGAGGGAATATCTAAAGTCGATGGGAATTAAATGAAGAAGATTACGACCAACAAATAGCGGAAATTTTGGAGGCGTGCAGCCCTACGATGGTGGTTTTGATTTTTGGGTGGGAAACTCGGGTTGTAACTGACCTTTATTCAAGTTATCCCGGAGTATTCGGAAAATTCTTCGGGGAGAACCTGATTCATCAGTTATGCCTCCTTCATCTGAACAAGCTAATAGTGGGCGATTTTCCGAAACACGGAACCATCGAGCAGGAATTGATGAAATACCGCATGTTAAACATTTTTTACAACAGAGATGCGGAGATTGAGGTTCTGGAAGGGATGGCAAAAGAAGAACAGATGATGATCCTGAAGGGCGATTCGAAGTATATAGCGTGGCTAAAAAGTAATATATCTATTTTCAGGCAGTTTGTACATGAACATGAACTGAAACGTAGACGTAAGGACGAAAATCTTGAGCAGAGGACATTTTTCGAGGCTGTGAAGGTGTTTGCTACGTTGATGGTGGAGATAGATTCTTTTGATGCAGTTATACAGAAACGATTGAGGATGATTGAAAAGAACTGGAAACACCTCACAGAGTTCTATTTCGTTGAAGACGCGCCAGCAACTAATAATTTGGTCGAGAACTACTATTCGACAAGTCTGAAGACGCATAGAAAGAAGCAACTCCGGACTGAGCGGGGAATCAAGAACCAGATGAAACTATCAGCGATGAAACGTGCAGGGGTACTGGGTAAGTGTGAAAAGACACTTCTGGAGGCTTTTTTGATGTTTGTGCCGTTTCTGGATACTGGATGAGCATTTTTTAGTCGTGAATGATGTGTGGGTATAATTAGCAGTGGCTATCGATTTTTGACTGGTGTGCGGGCAGTTTTCGTGGTTTTGTTGGTGGATTGTTGGGGAAATGTGGCAAATCTGGTGTGGATTCTCTGGTCATGGACTTTAATTATATCTAGACGAGGGGAGTTGGATGGGCGTGGTGGGTGGAAAGTACGGATATCACTGGATTTTTCGACAGTGCCTGCCGAAAGCAGTACAAGAAACTACCACCAGAGTCAGATCAAGGAACACAATGAACGAAAAGCGAATAGCGCGGTATGTGAGCAAGATCCAGTTGATCGAGGAGCGCATGGAGGATATCAGGTAATGGGAATGCGATTTTACCACAGATAAACGTTCCCGTCTTGCGGTCTACAAGGCGATGCAGGAGATTGTGGAAGCGAGCATGGATGTGCTTGCAATGCGCCTGAAAGATTCGGAAAAACTGCCGATGGATGATTACACCAACATCGACCGGGCATACAATTCCAGGATCATCGATGAAAGAATAAAATACGCATTGGAAGAAGCGAATGGGCTGCGAAACCGCCTTGTTCACGGATACAACGGCATCAACGAAACCGTGGCACTGGAATCGATGAAGTCGCTCTTCCCACTCTTTGAAGCGTATATCGAACGGATGAGACAATGGCTGAAAGAACTGATCTAAAGACGTTGGAGGATGATTTCTCCTTTCTCAAGGATGATTCACGCGTGATCGGAGTGTTGCTGTTCGGATCACGGGTGAGCGGTGATATCACGAGGGGGGACTATGACATCTGTGTCGTATCACCAGAATCGAAGCCGTCTGCTGTGCTATCAGAAATCTATCAACACGTCGATGTACATTCAAAAAGGTATGATGTGTACACGTTTGAGGAATTACCGCTTTATATGAAGATGGAGGTGATTTCAAACCACGAAATTATATTCGCGAGGGGCGTGCCAGAGTTGTACGAATATTTCTATTTCTTTAGGATTCTGTGGAAAGAACAGGAGATACGGCAGAACGTCTCTGTTGCGGAGATGGCGGGGATGATTGGGTAGAGGTCTGTTTTTTAAGATAGTCAAATCGCGCTGCTTGACATCGCAACACCGAGCAGATGCAAATCTGCGGTATCTTAATTACCCACCCCGCACCATACCCGCAATAGATGTCCGAGAACGAGAGAGAACTCTTCGAGCAGAGTTACAAGCAGTGGATCGTATCGATCACATCCGAGATCGCAGTCTCGATGAGAAAACTCGAACCGCCCCGGATAAAGGAGCTGCTCGAACGATGCGAGGAGTATGGGAGAGACCCGCCATCGATGTACGATGCCATCTCAGAGGGTGTCCGTGCACGGATGGGGCAAATGGTCGGTGGCGACCGGTTGCAGGGCATCCTGATGCTGTCGTCGAATGCAGTTGCGTTCTCGCCGTCGATATTCATGCAGCGCCCGAGCGTTCTCGATTACACAATCGCTATGAACAGGCGATTCTTCTTTAAAATCGGCTGGTTCTCAATAATCGTAATCAGCCAGCCCTATATCGAGCAAGCAACCGACAGAATGCTCCACTTTGTGCTCGAACACGAACTGATCCAGAACGCGATGTATACAGAGCACGTGGAGCGTTACGGGCACCTGTTCCTTGGTCCCGGTGAGAAACGCGCGATCGACGAGAAGGCGAGGCAGCAGGCAATCGAGCAATCCGGAATCACAGAAGAAGAGCATTCGAGGGAGCAGGAGTTGATGGACGAGATTGCGACATATTCGCCTGTTGTACCAAAGTCCTTTGCAGAGACCTCACTCTTTGAATACCTCGGAAAATACTGGGATGATGTGAAAGATCTCGGCGTCAAAGGGGAAACCGAGTCGGAAAAGGAGTTTGAGGCGATGATCTCCCAGAACTCCGGGTGGCTCGATTTTTCGCATGAAACGTATGGGTTGTTCCTCGCAGGGTTAAAGCGGGAACTGGATCTCACGTATCTGGAGTACGGGTATGCGTGACCTTCATCTCGTGTCGCGTTCGCCTGTTCGTTAGAGAACTCACACTAAATAAGTTGCAATATTTCTATGGCGTAAACCCCAGAAACACGTTGATCAATCCGATCCCAGCTCTCCGAGAACCTTGCCTAACTTATCAAAGTTCTCCCCGAATGCGGTCCAGTTCTTGCCCATGGAATCGAGAATCGCATCATAATAGATCTGCGCTTCTGTTATCAGCGCCTCGGTTGACTTCTCCCCTTCGTATACGCCCGCTTCCACCGTATCTGGTCTGGTTTTACCGAAGAGTGCAACGAGTGCCTTGTCAAGGTCTTCCTCCATCACCACCCTCTCGCCGTCTGAGACCAGCACTCGTTTGAGTTCCGGTAGCTGCCCGGCCTCTGCCTGTATGTAGAGCGGCTCTATGTACAGGATCGAATCCTCAAGCGGTATCACCAGCAGGTTCCCTCTCGTCACCCTGGATCCCTGTAGTGACCAGAGTGTTAATTGTTGTGAGATCACCGCATCCTGATCGAACTTCGCCTCGATCTGCAGGGGACCGTATACCAGTTTTTCTTTGGGGAATTTGTAGAGCAGTAGCTCTCCGTAATGGTCCCCATCCGAACGGGCAGCGAGCCATGCAACCATGTTGTCCTTCCTTATTGGTGTTACTGACCTCATCAGGACGAATTCTTCCTTCGCCTCTCCTGGAAGCTTTATTATGATGTAATAGGGATCAACCGGAACTTGCTGACCTGTCCCATACACCTCGTTCGGGATCTGCCACGCATCTTCCTTGTTGTAGAAGACCTTCACGTTGTTCATGTGATATGTGTTGTAGATTGCGGACTGGACATTGAAGAGATCTTCCGGGTATCTGACATGTTTCTTAAGCCCGTCAGGCATCAGGTCAAATGCCTTGAAGTGCCCCGGGAAAATTTTTGTGTATGTTGCGATTATCGGGTCGGTGGTATCGACGATATAGTACGTCGCATCCCCGTTGTACGCATCAACCACGATCTTTACGGAGTTTCGCACGTAATTGATGGGGCCGTGTTTCTCTGAGTAGGGGAATCTGTCTGTTACGGTGTATGCATCCAGCATCCAGAAGAGTCTGCCTTCACTGATGACGAGATATGGGTCTTTGTCAAGTGTGAGGAATGGGGTGATCTTTGAGATCCGCTCCTTGATACTCCGCTCAAACATGATCCTGCTTTCGGGAGTGATCTCCCCGGATAGCATGATCTTGATGTCAGCAAAGCGCATCGCCATCAGCAGTTCCTTTGTGGATGAGTCCAGCTTCACCCCTCCGCGCCCATCGTAGTAGATGTACTCATTGGTATCGCCCATGGGATAATCAAACTCCGATGTTCTGGTGTTTACAAGCACGAAATCATTATCCAGCTCGCCGTAGTAGATCTGTGGCACATCGATTTGCAGTTCTCCATCCGGAACCGTATATACCGGAGGAATATCCTTTATGAGATAGTTTGGCATGCCCTCTTTTGTGACGCTGTTTACAGGGCTCATCACGGCGCCAAAACCGTGCGTGTATACCAGATGGAGATTCACCCACGTCTTTGCTTGTAGCCGTTCCTGATTCATTTCTCTTGGGGCAATCATCACCTCGGTGTAGCTTCCGTTGATCTCGTACCGGTCGATGTCAATCCCTGAAAGGTAATAGTAGAGCCTCATCTCCTGTGTTTGCTCGTACGTCTGTGTGAGCGGTCTCCAGTCCAGAATCCTGACATTATCCAGCGTATCCGACGCGTTTGATAGGATTTCAGGGGTCATCATCTCGACAGAGAAGTCTTTCTCCGCAACGTCAGTTAGTCCGTAAGCGATCTTTGTGAACCTGATGTTACTCTCGATGTATGGCTGTTCCAGCTTCTCCTCGTTTGGTGAAACCTTGAAAGCCTGCACAATTCCAGGGATCACAGCCGGAGCAATTACGGATGCCAGCAGATAAAGCACGATTGCGGACGCCAGTATATTCCTTTTTCCCAGGCTTTTCTGACGCAAGATTGCGAATATCCAGACGTAACACAGTACTGCGATGATTACCGCCATGATCATCAGTATCCAAATTACCGGCAGGTATGCGACGACATCAGCGTAGCCAGCCCCCACCACAATCCCTTTTTCAGAGTACATGACTCCGAATCTGGCAAGGTAGTTACCTGCAGCGAGAAGGGCGAAGAAGAACGATCCAAGGATTGTCAGATGCACCAGTGCCTTCTGCCCCATGTTTGAGATTGCTGATTTGAAGTCAGCGCCATGTATTGTACCGTCCGGTGCGATGATCTCTGGCTGTTTGAAGAAGCGGACTATGGCGGATTGCAGGTAATCCACAAGCACCATGATGATCGTGATTATTACACATGCCATCAGGAAGTTCCGGAAAGCAAGCATGAATGGCAGGGAGAAGACGTAAAAGGATACGTCCTTTGCAAAGATTGGGTCCTGCAGGTTAAAGGGCACCTGATTCAGGTACTGTAGCACTACGAACCATTTGGCGGAGCTTGCAAGCCCCATAAAGAAGGATATTGCCAGAACAACCATGAACTTCAGCTTGAAAGAAAACTTTGACTCGTTCAACCTTGAAGATATCCGGAGATTGATAAGGGCAAACGCGAGGAAAAACGATGCTGAGAGTATAAATAAGAGTACCTTTGCCTTTAAGCTGATCATGAAGATCTGGGATGCGCCAAGAGCATCGAACCACCAGTAATCGGTGATCAGCCGGACTATCCCGGATATGGACAGGATGAAGATCACCAATAGGGTGATGGCAATAGCTTTGAATCGATCCCTGTCCTGCTTCATAGAGGTGAACAAGGGGTGCATCTTTTATAAAGGCTGTGGAAAACGAAAACCTCCGCAGTGCTACAACCAGGGAGTGTATGTCCCCGACCACGACAGGCACACGAACTGGCGTGAGTGGGAGGTGTGGGGAGTGAGTGGCGCACAGAGCACACTTGAAAGTTGATAATGGGATTGATCGGAATGTTTATGAGCTATGTGGGCTGACTGTGAGGCTATGGTGAGTGTAGGGGGCTTGGTACGGCATGAATACTATGGGAAAACGTGTGTGGCTACTTGTACCTGTCACATTATTTCTGTGCGTCCATCCTGTGGCTGCATGGTCTGACTGCGGCTACAGCGGGGAGGATCTCTGCGGCACGGAACTAACAGACAAACCATTCCCCGAGGATGGCATATCAGACATCGATCAATTCAATGATAATGAAACACTCCGGATGGGTGCGTTTAACATACAGGTATTCGGAAAAAGCAAAGCATCCAAACCTGAAGTCATGGAGGTGCTTGGAAAGATTATCCGTACCTACGATCTCGTTGCCATACAGGAGATCCGGGATAAATCCCAGACCGCGCTTCCCTCACTGGTCGATGTCGTGAATGCGAACAGCAGCGCACCGTACGGCTATGTTGTGAGTGAGCGGCTCGGGCGCACATCCAGCAAGGAGCAGTATGCCTACATCTACAACAACCAGACCGTTGAACTGACTGGCACGCCTCACACATACCCTGAGCCATACGGCACCGATCCGTTCCACAGGGAACCATACATCGCATCGTTCAGGGTGCTTGATGGCAACTTCGATGCCACGCTCATCACGATCCACGCTGATCCGGATGAGGCAACAGAAGAGATAAACGCGCTCGATGATGTGGTCAGGTATGCGCAAAGCACATATCCTGATGAGCGGGACTTCATTGTCATGGGCGACCTGAACGCCGACTGCAAGTATTTCGATGAGGATTCAAATTCTACGATGCGCGGCAGCGATTATTACTGGTGCATAAACAACAGCGTTGATACGACCACAAAAACCACCGACTGCACTTATGACCGCATCATAATCACGAATCCAGCATTGCCGGACTTCACAGGGGACGCCGATGTGTTCAGATTCGACCTCGAATACGAGTTAACTGTGAGCGAGACGACCGCGGTATCAGACCATTATCCGGTATACGCAGAGTTCTGGTGTGACCGGGATACGGATCCCAGCCCCGCTCCGGGTGTCGTCGGCGCCGTGATCGCACCCCAGATCGCAGTTGGCAGCCGCAAATATGACCCGGCAGCCGACGTCAGCGGCGATGGCAAGGTGACCTCGCTTGATGCGCTGATGATCCTGCAGGCGGTGGGAGTATGATTGGGTTGTGGTGATCTGGGAACGATGTGTGGACAATCAGCGTGATAGGAGTATCAGAGTTATGACCGAAAAGGATATATAGGTTTACATACGAAATCACATTAACCCAACAATACATGAGGTGAATACCATGGGAATCATAGACAAGATAAAGGGAAACCCCTTTGAGAAACTGAAGAAGGACGATCTGACCGCAGAGAGGATAAGATTGGAACGAGAAGAGAAACTGAAGATAGGTGAGGTCGAGCGTCTGAGCAAGCAGAAGAAGGAACTCTTCGACAGAGGGTTTGAGGCGAGCGAGGGCGAGCGAAGGTCGTTTGCAAGACAGATAAAGCAGCTTGATCAGAAGGTAAAACTGAGCAACATCCATCTGAAGAAGTTAAGCGACCAGATCATGGTGGTGGACAACCTGATCTTCATCCACGAGAACAAGCAGATGCTCGAGGGCGCTGGCATGATGTCGAAACTTGCGAAGATGCCGAAGAGCAAACTGGACGAGTTTCTTGCAGAGGTCAACATCAAGGATCAGGTAATGGAAGGAAGCATCCAGGGAATTCTCACGACGATGGAGGCTGAACACGGACTTACAGGCGAGATCACGGAGGACGCTGAGACGAGCAAATTGATGGATATCTGGGAGACCTCTGATATCACGGAATCTGATGAGATCTACAAGAAACTGGATCAGGAGAAGTCTGAGAAAGAAGAGCTCGATGAACTGGAACTATAGATGGAGCTGAAAGACGAAGTCAGGAGTTCGTTCAAGCGATCTCATAATCTGGCACGGAAGTACTACGATGAAGGCAATCTCTCGAAAGCCAGAGTGGAATATCTGAAATGCGCCCGGTTTACAGAACACCTATCCGAACTCACGCCTTCCAAGAGAAGGGAGTTTCACGAGAGGGCGGAAAAATTCAGGGAGATCGCAGAGGGCTTAAAAGTTGGAGACATCAAGGTCTATACGGATGGGATAGTGCCGGAAGAAGAGAGGATGAGTTCAAAACCGAGAACAACAGACGACTCCGAAGGCAGGGAAGATAGGGCAAAGGACCTCATCCTCGCAGAAAAGCCCTCGCTTACGTTTAAGGATATCGCGGGTCTTGACGATGTGAAAGAGAGGATCAAAGAGGCAATCGTATATCCTTTCAAGTATCCGGATGAGTACAGGTACTTTGGTGTCAAGGGCGGTGGAGGAATCCTCCTTTACGGACCTCCCGGCTGCGGCAAGACGATGCTTGCAGCAGCAGCCGCGGGAGAGTGCGATGCCGTTTTCATCAACATCAAGATAAGCGACATCAAGGACAAGTACGTGGGCGAGAGTGAGAAGAAGATAAGAGAGGTCTTTACCCTTGCCAGAGGGTATGAGCGAGCCATCATCTTCTTCGATGAGATCGATGCCCTCGCAGGAGAGCGATCAGGATCGCAGGAGGGGCATGAACGCAGTCTTGTGAACGAGCTTCTCTCGCAGATGGACGGGCTCGAGGCGAAGGGCACCGAGAAGCGCTACCTCGTGCTCGCAGCCACAAACCGCCCATGGGATGTGGATATTGCGCTCCGGCGGGCGGGGAGGTTTGATACGACCGTCTTTATCCCGCATCCTGACCTTCCGGCACGGAGGAAGATATTTGAGATTGGGCTTGCGGATAAGCCGTGCCGGGTGGATGTGGCAGAGCTTGCAGCGATGACTGACGGCTATGCCAGCGCGGAGATCATCGATATCTGCGAGAAGGCGGCGAAGATTCCGCTTCGGGAGCGGATAAAGGAGAAGAAGGCGAGGCGGGAGATAGTTCTTGCGGATTTCGAGCGGGTGATTGCGGAGAGGAAGACTGTGCTTTTGGGGTGGTATCCGAAGGCGGTCAGGGAGCTAACCGGGACGGAGGAGGCAGGGATGTTTGGTGAGCTTGTCGAGGCTGGGAAGGGGTACCTTTCTGGAGGTTAATGATGGGAATGGCGGATGTGGGTGAAGATCAGCAGGAGTATGGATTAAGTTTATATTATTAGAATCAAAGGTCTCGTTGGTGATGTTACGATGTTGGTAAAAGTATCCTCAAAAGGATTGATAACGCTTCCGAAAGCGATAAGGAGTGATCCGAGGATTGATATGACACCGAAAAAGTTTAGAAAGATGTACATCGGTTTAAATAAGAAATGGCTTATTTTTGTTGCACTGATGCTATTAGCTCTGGGGTTGTTTGCACCGATCGCGTGCGCTGCCGACTGGTGCATGTTTCATCATGATGCAAGGCATACGGGATATACAGATGAGTTGATTCCAGACGATTTGGAACTGATCTGGAGCTATGAAACTGGGAGTTATGTGTCTTCTTCGCCAGCAGTAGCGAATGGCAAGGTGTTTGTCGGTTCTAATGATGGTAAAATCTATTGCTTGGATGAAGACACTGGAAATCTGGTTTGGAGTTATGAAACTGGGGGTTCGGTGTCTTCTTCGCCAGCAGTAGCGAATTGCAAGGTGTTTGTCGG
>JGI12150J12686_102532_pt1 | contig 23557 bp, 32 predicted proteins | sample ANMFosRound1_FD_12686 | JGI IMG/M metagenome (IMG submission 12686)
CGACTCTAGAGGATCCCACTAAACAAATGTTACATCGGCCGAACAATTTGTAATGTAATATGTATTTGGGTCTTTTATCCAGCCGGAGGGTTGATTTGATGCCCGATAATCATATTCGATTCCGGTATCCTGTTGTTTTGTGGCATAACTACCGGATGGAACAGTTATAACTCCATCTGCTGATCCATCTCGACGTACCAATACGTCTACCGAAAATGGAAGCGCATCACCATTAGCATCTTCAGCCCAAACATATTCGGTACAAGACATTACGCCACCGTCTTGAACACGAACGCATCGCCTGTCTGCACCGTGAATTCCATGTCGCCGGTCGAGTCGTTCTCTTCGATCTTGATCTTGCCTGTGGTATCGTCAAATTTGATACTACCATTCAATATCACAGAATCTATACGGAGTGATCCGATAGTTGTGCCTTCCACAGCATCCAGTTCGAACCTGTCATTCGTTTCATCCCATAAAAGTCGGGCGTCTCCCGCTGTAGTTCCGCGGTTGAATTTCAGTGCTGTATTTACACCTGCTGCGACATTGTCTTGGTCAATTATGAAAGAAGTGCCATTTGTACCTGCGGGGCTAAATAGTTCCGTAAGCGTCTTTGCCGCACCGAGAACCGTATCATAGAATGTCAGTGCATTCGTTGTACCATCCTGATAAATATAAGCAGAGTTAGCATCATCGAAATACAATCGATTTGGTTTATCAATCCAGATATGCCGAGTTGACCACAGATCACCATTCCAATCAAGCTTCATTAAGAGGGTGCCCGCTTCCCGTGATTTCCACCACAGTTCACCATCATTGCGACCGTATTCCATGTATACTCCGGAATCGCCTTCTGATACCGGGACGTGGAAGTTTAGTCTCGGTGATATGATTGAGCCGTCGTACAAATCGATGTCGCCGCAGTTGGCGATATCGCTCTCGGTCATGTCAAGCGGCGATGTCGCATCGTTCATGGTGATACCGCCCAGCCCGGTGATGTCCTTATCAGCCATAGCAAGGTTTGCAACAGCAGGGTTAGCCATGAACCCGGTGTGTGCCGCCGTCGCATAACTGAGATGCGATAGCAGGGCATGATCTGTGTCGCCTGCCGCAAGTTCCGTAAGCGTCTTTGCCGCACCGAGAACCGTATCATAGAATGTCAGTGCATTCGTTGTACCATCTTGATAAATATAAGCAGAGTTAGCATCATCAAAATACAATCGATTTGGTTTATCAATCCAGATATGCCGAGTTGACCACAGATCACCATTCCAATCAAGCTTCATTAAGAGGGTGCCAGCTTCCCGTGATTTCCACCACAATTCGCCCTCATTACGACCGTATTCCATGTATACCCCGGAATCGCCTTCTGATACCGGGACGTGGAAGTTTAGTCTCGGTGATATGATTGAGCCGTCGTACAAATCAATATCCCCACAAGTATCAATGTCGCTTCCATCCATTGCCAGATTTGCAACAGCAGGGTTAGCCATGAACCCGGTGTGTGCCGCCGTCGCATAACTGAGATGCGATAGCAGGGCATGATCGGTAGTGCCAACGCCTGTGCCGATCTCCGCCCCCACCCCCCCTGCCTTGCGGTAGTATATCTTCCCATCTATCCCGTACAGTTCGGCAGGGTTGTCACTCGCATCATGCGACATCACAACGCGCTTGAACTGCCGCTCCGACCATTCGAGTTCTTGCCGGATGGTCAGGCGAACAACGTCCTGCAACGAACTGATGTTGGGATCCATGCGTCTCTTATCTCTGCGGCAGCATCAGCGACAGCGAACGCAACATGCCTTCGAGTTGATGCCGCTCTCGCATCTGCTCACCGAGGATGTCGGTCAACTGCTCGATCTGCCCTCTCGTGCTGATTGCGGCTGCGGTGACGTTCTGTAGCTGCTGCTGGTACTGCTGCGCCTGCATCCCGAGTTGCTGCTGCTTGGCTTCTGCCTGCTTCTTCAGGTCGTCTATCTGCTTCTGAAGCTCTTCTGTGGTGGGTGCTGCTGACTTCTCTGCTGCCTGCTTATCTCCTGCGGCGTCCTCTGCTTCCGTGTTTGTTCGGTGTCGTGTCATGATTAGTATGCTCCGTTATTATCTTTCTCGAACTGCTGTCTGTATCTCATCCTTTCATCACGCCCCGGTTGCCCACGTACCATTCAGTTTACGGTTGCCTGCGCCCCAGTTCGTGTTTGTGCCATTGTCATAGAATGTTCCCGCCTGTGCACAGTCATAACAATCATTGTTAGCAATGAGCGTATGGTTGCAATGTGCCGAATTTATCTTAATTGCATATTGCGGATTGTTGGTCTCTCCCCCGTCCCTGATAGTGTTTCCTTGGATGTCGCAATAATTAGCCTCTTCCCCTACCGCCGCTGATAAAAAGATCCCCGCATAAGAATTGTCAGAGAATTGTCCACTTGCGACGATGGTATTGTTTTTGACGGATACGTGGGATGCTTTCTCAATGTAGATACCATCCATCAATATCTTCCAGATGGTGTTTCCTTCTACCAAAACATATTCCGATCCTCCTTCTACGCATGGACCCCATTTGCTATCCACGAAGAAGTTGTCAATGATCTGGCAATGCTTACAATCTGCAATGAATCGTATTGAATCAGTGCGAAGACCTTTTACCCAACAGTCTTTGATTGCGCCTTCGGTTACTGTATCCCATACGATACCATACTGATACCCTGTTGTCTGGTTTGCACGGTTGCCGTCAATTGTCAGGTTAGAGATCAACATATGTGTGTTTCCGCCTGTTGTATCCGAATTCACAAACATACTAATTCCACTGTTGAAACTGTCCTTGAGCTTGATTATCGTCCTTGGTCCAGAACCAATGAGTGATTGATTGCTACCCATACTGATTGACCCATCGATGATGAACGTTCCTTCTGTCAACTTTACGGTATCGTAAGTAGCAAATGCTGTGTTGATATCGGTCTCATCGGATACTGCATTACACGACACATCCGCACGATTTTTCAGTGTTGCCGGCGTGTCGTTTGCGGCGATGGTGTATGCTGCATCACCGCCAGATGCCGCGCCAGGGGCAGCTTTCCATGATGCGTTCCCCGTCCCGGTATCTTTCGTAAGAACGTGTTCGTTTGTCGCACCACTTACAGCAGACAATGCATCTATCGCCGCCTGTGCAGTGGTTTGCCCTGATCCGCCCTGTGCAATTGCGAAGATGCCGTCCTCGTTACTATCGTAAGTGCTTTTTAGCATGTCTCCGCCGCCGGGAACCGCAGCCCATACTGGATTTGTCGCCGCTCCTTGCGTCTTCAAAAAGTGACCGGTCGTTCCAGCACCCAATCTTACAATGTTTCCGGATGCGTCGACGAAAAACACATCCCCTTGAGCGATGCTGGCAGGGATTTTAAACACGTTTCCAGTTGCAACTCCTGCATCGCAGCTATCCACCTTATCAACATTAAGAGCACTTGGAGCAATGAATTGTAACGATGTGCCAGTTGCGTTTCCGACGACCAACTGATTTGCTGTGATCACGCCAAGCGTGTCGGTCAGTCCAGTCCATGTAGTTGACCCGCCACCACCCGGTAGATTCCCCACCTGCACCTTCTTCTTTGCGTAAGATGCCGCACTGTCCTCAATGATCACCATGTCGGCATTGACTGGTGTCGTCTTCTCTGCGAACGAGTTGATGTCGCCAGCGGCACGCCTCATAACCTGATCATACCGCACAGAATCAGCCGCAGCACTGCCAGCAAGAAGGTTCTCGATCTTCTTCGTGTTCATGTCGAGACCGTAATTGATGTCAACGATTGGAGTATCCGTTCCCCCCTCCATCTGCATAGCAATTACCGTCCCAGTTTTGGCAGCATCTAATATTGCAAAACTCATCCGCCCGGTTTGAATTGTGCTTTTTCCAAAGATTATCAATCTACTTGAATCAGCTGAACCAGGACCGCCAGCAAACGTCGTAAAAAGACTGTCTGAAGTACCCCTATATCCCTGTCCAAACACATAATGAAGTCCTACAGAAAGATTGTTGCCCATCGTCTGCGATCCATCGAGTAACATTACTTCCGCTGTATCACAAAGTGTAATGTTCGCATCAGGAACCGTCATCACCCGCGTTGTATCATGCGCAATTCCGCCCACATCAAAACGCATCAACTTGGTGGCGTCTACGCTCCCCTTGACAATATTTGTGGTGTCTATAACCGGAAGAGATGATCCGCCGCTTGGCAGATTCCCTACCTGCACCTTTTTCTTTGCGTAAAACGCCGTACTGTCTTCGATGAGCATAACATCAGCATTTATAGGTGTTACTTTTTCTGTGAACGAATTGATGTCAGCGGCAGCACGTCTAAGCACTTGATCATACCGCACAGAATCAGCCGCAGCACTGCCAGCAAGAAGGTTCTCGATCTTCTTCGAGTTCATGTCCAAATTAGCGACCGCGGGATTGGCTGCGAAACCTGTGTGACCTGCTGATGTATAATCAAGTTCGGTGAGAGCACTGTGTGCTGTGACACCGCCACCTCCACCTCCCGTAGTCTCGATCCACACTGCTGCGCCTACCGTTGCATCGAGACAGACATATTCTTTATCCGCGGTTGTGTCGAACCAACGCGACCCCACCGCGTAGCCGTCGCCACTGTCTTCATTCACGGTTGGCGTAACCGCCGCACTCATGTTTGTCTTGATGGCTTCGTACGCCCCGGCTCCGGTCTTGCGCATGAACCCTTCCGCGGCTGCGAAATCCGAGTCCAACAATGCATTGGCGTCGAGGCTGGCGAGTGTTGTGTTCTTTGTGTCGGTGTAGGCGTTCGCTTCTGCCTCGTATGCCGTCTTTATTATGCTTCCTTGATCGCTGAGTTGTACACCCATCTTAAATCACCACGTTTTCAGTGCCGACCATCACGAAATCTGAGCCGACCATCACGTATATGTATGTGTCTTCATAGTCCCACTCGGTTTCGTACCGCATCCCTAATAGGTGTTGAGTCACGACTTTGCCCTTGAATCCATACACTGCATCTGTGATTAAGAACTTGTCAAGACTCGCTTCATAAGGGGTATAGAACTCAGCCACGTTGCCTATCAGATTATCATACGATACGTAACTCGGGAGTACCGGGGCGTACAGGGCGTGCGTGGGGGCTTGGTATAAGCGGCAGTGTTTGCCTGCTATGTAGTCTACCATCCTCTGTGCAACGTCTGCGTCTGTGTTGGTCAGCCACATCGCCGAGATCGTTTTTCCTGCGTAGCCGTAGTCGTTTATGGACCTGCCTGCAATTGACGTTGTGAAGATTGTGTCGTAGGGAGAGGGGTATGTGTCGTTTGAGACTTCCTCGATTGTGATCGTGAGTGCTGGCGCCCATCCACCGAATCCGGTTACGTGGATATCGGTATTTGGGGCGGGTCTGATGCCGTCCTGGGATCGGATTGAAGTATACTGTATTTGGGAGGCTACGCCATGCCCGTCGATAGCTTTCGGTAAGCTGAATCTTAGATAATCGGTTATGTAGGTTGATGGATCCGGGGTATGGGTAATCTCAAAAGTAATCGCAACAGTTCCGGATTCAGGGATACTTTCAGGGTTTGTGATGGTCACGCGGAGATAATGAGATGCCAGCGGCTGGTTGGTTGGTGCGTAATATTCATCGCTGCTCGTAATGTCCGCGGTGGCTAATATCGGACTCGTGCGTATTTGCTGCGTCTCAACTCCGCTGCCGATTGCTTTGCACTGGTTGGCGAGTCTGCGATAGTCTCGCTGGACGTCGTACCCTGTGGCGAGTTGGAAGCGTTTGAATATCGCGTCTGCTGATTTGTCTTGGTTAAGTGGGAATGGCAGGATGTATATGGAGTCTCCGACGTTGGATTGGGTTATGCCGTCGAGGCGGGGGAGTGCTTCGATTCGTAATCCAAATTCGTACGCGCCGGGCGTGACTGAATCAAGATACTTTGTGAGGGTCTTCATGCCCTCATAGATGTTATTGAATGTGAATGCCGTTCCCGTGTTGCTGGTAAAATATATGTCATGAGGGGAGCCGTATTCAGGGATCTTAGCGGTGTCATACTCATAGATCGCTTCTTTCATCATGCCCATGCTGTTAGCCCGCTGCACGAGGTCAAGATAGATGTCATTCACACACCAGTTGTCATCATATTCGATAGGGGTGTGGAGGTCGAACCGGGCAAGCTCACGCCACCAACCCACTGCATCTACCTTGAGCGCAAGATAGTCATTGCCAACATACGTGTACTTGGTGTTTATGATTATGCCGTCGAATAGCTTTATGCCGCCATCAGCCGGGTCCTTGTTGTAAAATCGTATCGGGCGTTCCCGGTCGAGTTCGTCATTCCTGCTTGTGAGGATCTGATGGAAGGTCATCCGGTCGCCCTCGAACAGTGAGTGGTGAATCTCTGCCGCGTTATGTGCGGTGCTGATGTTGCGGAGAGGGCAAGGGATGTGGGTGTAGTCGCCCCTGTCCGCGCCGGTGGCGTGCTTTGTGTAGGCTTCGAGGTATGGGTATGGCATTAGCGATCCACCCCCCTACCCAGCATGTCCTCAAGCTCCTGCCTGCGTGCCCTGCGTTCGCCTTCCATCAGTTCCAGCGGGACGAGCAGGGCGTCTCGCTCTATCTGTATCGGGCTGCCAATGGCGATCCCTGCAAGTTCTTCTTCCATCAGGCGTTCCTGCTCCTGTTCGGCTGCGTACTCTCTCGCCAACAGTTTGAACTGTTCCTTTGGCAGCATCTTCCTGGCGTCTCGGAATGCCCGCCTCGCCTCTGTCTCGCTTGGCTTCCAGCCCTCCATCTCCTCCATCTCATCAGGGGTGAAGGTGGATACGCCTTGCAACTGCCCGAGGTCATCACGATATACCTTCTGGATGTAGGACTGTCCGGGTGCGAGTCCGGCACGCCTCCACGACTCCATGCGCTGCTCTTCGGTGGGCTGCTCTGGGCGGAGTTGTCCGGACTTGAACTCCTGTCGTTCTGCTACCATTTTGTTATAGCGGGCTTCTCGCGATCCGGGGGGGTCGTATGCTCTGCGGAGTGTGTCGCGGAGTATGGTTTGCATGGGGGATTCTAATAGGGCCGGCTCTCTGGTGGCAAGGATATACTTTAGCTGCTCTTCTGTGGGCTTGAATCCTTTTGATGCTTCGTATAGTTCATGCGGTAGTACCAGTAGTTCACCGTCTGCAAGGGTCTTGATGTGGAAGTCCTTTGGCTTCCCTGCTGCTTCCCATGCGGCTTCTTTCTGTTTTAGGGTTGGGCTCCAGTCTTTGTGTTGTTCTGTTTCGAATGACAGGAATGCACGTCGCACGGTTTCGTTCCATCTCGGACCTATTTCTTCTTTTATCGCTATTCGTTCTGCTTCTTCGAATTCTTCTTTGTATTTCTTATTTTGAGGGAAGAATAGAGTAGGGGCGTAACCTTCTTTGACCATTTTCAGGTTTATATTTTCGTTGTTACGGAAAACATATCTTAGTGATCTACCGTAATGGTCTTGATCCTCTACACCCGATTCTAAATATACTTCTTTATTTAATACTAATTCTTCAAGTTTTTGCTTGGCATGTTCATAAGTTGGTTCGCCCTTCTCGGCGGTGTCGATGCCTAACAACCTTACTCGCGTCCCATCTTCCAGTTCTATCGTATCCCCGTCGATTACTCTGGCTACTGTCGCCTTGGTTCTTTTGTTGGTGAACTGAGTAAGTATGTTTAATACGCCAATTTGAACAGAGCTGCGTTGTTCTTTGGTTTCTGCGTCCTGTTTTGGGCTGTATACTCCGACTCCTGCTATCTGGTGTAGTGCTGTGTGTGAAAGGGGACGCTCTCCTGTGCGGGTCTTCTCCAGTTCCTCCATTGCGAATACGTGCCGCCCTGCGAACGTTTTGGCGGTCATCTCTGTGTATTGCTTGGCACCTTCCAGAGTGGTTGGCGGGTACATATACCTGCCGTGTTGGTCTCTGCCAGTGAGTGCATGTACTCCCAACTTTGCGAATGGGTTTGTTGCAAACCAGAGGTCATCCGCTCCGTATAGTCCTGGCAGGTCTGTTACGGGCAGGTCCGTTGTGATGGTCGTAGCGCCTGCGACATAGCTTATTTTTTCTTTCGACCAATCCGGCTGTTTATTGTATTCTTCCGGGGTGGTTCCCATCTCATTCCATTTTGCAAGAGCGGCATACGTACCGGGCTGCCGGACTACCATCTCCGATTGGAGTGGGATGTTGCCGCGTGCCCACTTGTAAAATGGGAAGAAGCGGGTTAGAGCCTCTTCTTCAAATTCTGAGTATGTGCCGCGTAGATACTCGAAATGGAACTTGTAAACCATTTCGGCGGCGTACTCTGGGTCGCCAGTCTTCTTTAGGTAGTGCAAGAATACTGGACCACGTAGTTGATTTTCGGAGAGGCGCATTGCTTGTTCGGGGTATTTTTCGTATGCTTTGCTTAGCACGCCTGTAACGCTCTGGGTGGCTGGTTCTCCGATGTATCCCGTCTGTCCGTAGATGTTGTGAGACTCCATCAGTTCTTTGAGTTCTGCGCCGGTCTTCTTTCCGTATAAGGGGATGTCGTAGACTTTCTTTGGGTCGCCGTAGAGTATATCGACGTTATGTGCGTAATCGGCTGGTTCGACTCCTGCTAAGATGTTCTGCCATCCTACACCTCCGTACAGGTTTCGTGCGTAGTACCCTGGCCATGCTGCGATCCACGATTTTTTGAGGGTTGCAAGAGCGGGGTCATACGTGTCTGTCCACCAAGAATGTGTGGGGTGGGTGCGTTGGAGTTCTTTGGCTACAGAGGTCGGGATATAGGTTTCTGCCTGCTTGTATTCAATAGGGGATAGGCGGTCTATTTCAGATCGTGCGAAGGATGATGAGGGAAAATGGGACTCTTTTTCTTTTGAGTATTTGAATAGTGTTTGAGGGATTCCATCTATCACCACATTCTCTGGAGCTTGCCCCAATGGGAAGCCTGTGGGTTGTCCGTGCTTTGTTAGTACCTCCTCACGCAATTTACGGTATTCCACCGCCCGGACGTGCTTGGATATGTACGTTTGTGTGGCAAGATAAGGATCATCTACAAAAAATTTCTTGGCGCCGTGCTGCTCCTGCATCCACTTGTTTATCTGGGCTACGTTGCCTTCCAGCGTTCGCCGCATGGAGGAGCCTTGTTTGAAGACGACTTGATTAATATCGTCTCTGTGCTTTTCTTCTACGTATTTGCGCCCTTCTTTCGTGAGGATATGAGGCATGTACCCTTTCCGGTATTGGTCTTCTTTGATCATGCCGAGCGCTACTTTTTCATCAAACGCGTCGTCGAGTATTTTTCTTAGGTCTCTCACTGCGGCTACTGCTTCGGGGTCTACTTCTCTCTCTGGCAGTATCTTACGTGGTTCTCCTGCTGCCCTTGCGACTGCTTTTGCCGCTTGTTCTTCGGGAGATAGGACTAACCTGCTTGCATCAAGCATTGCCGTAACGTCTCTGGTCTGTGCTTTTGAGGTTGTTTTCGATATTTCTTTGATGCGGGTTCTTGCTTTCGCTGTCTGGTATGCTGACTGTCGATAGAATTGTAGGAATGGTTTCTTGACTTCTTCACCTACGTCTTGTATGGCTTTGTGGAATGGTACGAATGCGGTCCTCAGGAGGTCTACCCCTTGCGCCCTCTTGTGTGCGTATGGTAGAGCTTCCCACCCTGCCTTTGCGGCTTTCTCGTAAGGTGCGGTGTAGAATAGTTTCTGTCCGAATATGTGTACTGATGACTCCGAGAACTTCTTTGCGGCAAGGTATTCCGTTTGCCCGCGTCCTATGGCGGCTATTAGCTTTTTTTCAGCTGTTCCCCTGCTTATTCCTCTTGCTATGGTGTCTTGGAGGTAGTCTATGCCAAGAGAATTGACTGTGATATCTTTGCTGATGCTTCTGCCGATCCTGAGTGCTTTGGGTGTACCTTTCACTGCTTTTGCGCCTTTGCCGATGACTCCAACGCCTATGTAAGTGGTTGGATCAAGGAGTATGTCAAGTGCAAATGAGGTGACACCTCTTGCTGATAAGAATTTGGTTTCTGATGTGGATATTCCAAGTGCTTGAGATGGGGAGATTTCCTTGAACCATTCTCCTTCTTCCCGTTCTTCGATCCAGTCAATTTCTCCTAACGTTCTCTTCCGTGCTGCGTATATGAGTGATCCGGATGCACGTTCACCGGTTAGCAGGACTCCGAATAGTTTAGAGAGCTTTCCTTCTTCTTCCTTCTCGAGTGGTCCCTTTGGTGTTGGCGCCCACAGGATCCCGTCATCTACACGCTCCTCGTCTTCCCATCGTTCTTGCCATGTTGACATTGCGCATCACCAAAAAAAAGAACATCGTCCGACACTGCGCCGGGCGTTGTGTGTCTATAACGTCACCACATCAGGCACGAAGCTGAAGGTGACCGTGTCGGTGATGATTCCCTGCTCACTGTTCGCCTCCTGCGCCACTCTGTCGAATGACTTGACCGTCGCCTGAAACAGCAGGTCATGGGTTGCAGTTGCTACAGTGGTATCCACTATATCGATCAGCAGTGGGATCTTCACCTTGTCCGAATCTCCCTCATGCGCTGCGGCAAAGTCCGCCATCGCCTCATTACCATAGCGGTACAGTCCCACCACAACCGTTCCGGTGGCGGTCAAGTCCACCCTCAGTCTCCGCTCGGTGCCGCATTCATCCACCATCACCTGATTTGTCGCTGCCTGGTAGCCCTGGACTGTCTGTATCCGGGGTAGGTCAAGTTTGCCGCTGGTGGCGTTGCTTGGCAGCGATCCGGTTGTGAGGGGTAGGTACAGGTCCACAGTCTGCCCTTCTATGAGTGACGAGAACGCCACAATAGTATCGGCTACCGGGAACGTTACGCCGGTTATCGTCGAGAGAACGCCGTCTGCGTATGCTCTGGCATACTCTTCGTCTGCGATCACAACTGCATGGGCTTCGAGTCCTGTGAGTGTGATCGTGTTCGCCGCTGCCTCTCCCGCTGTGACAGCGTGCTTTAGCAGGGCGTACAGTTCGTACATAGTGTACGATTCATCTGAAGCTACACTTGGTCTTACCATAATTCATCACCTCTTATGTCGTCACCTTAACGGGCGGTACGAAAGTAAACTCGAAGATGTCGAGTATCATTGCCTTTCTGTCGCGCCCTGCCTTCGTGCCGCGGGCATACGTTGCAATCCTGCACTCATGCAGAATGTCATGCGTTATGTTCGCTGCGTCTGTCGAATCCCTCACAATGAACATCAGATACTTCTTGTTCTTCCTTGCAAGAATGAAGTTCTGCATGTTGACGTTCCCCTGTCGCTTGAACATCAGCGTCCCATTGCCATCATCTGAGTACCGCACTGTCTCAGTTCGCTCCGTGCCACACGCTCCAATATCTTCCTCATTCGATTCCGCAGAGTAGTTCTGCGCCATCTGATCGCATGTTACAGGGATCTTCCCAACCGTCGTGTTGTTCTGGAGCGTGCCTGTGGTTGCTGCGAGGAAGACGTCAACTATATCGCTTGATGTGAGCGTTGTCGTTATCGTTATGTCGGTGTCGTTGGTGCTCAGGGCAACTTCTGTGATTACGTCCCTCACACCATTGACATATACTCTTGTTCGCTGTAGCTTGTGACCCGTAGCTGCGATCACGTCAGCGTGCGGCTTCTTACCTACTACTTTGACGTTCGTTCCGGCTACGCCTGCCTGTGCTATATGGTATAGCTCATACGCATCGTATACCTCGTCTTTAAATGTGCTTATTTCGGTCATCGTTCGGTTCCTCCAATTATTCCGACCACGTTGCGTTCAGGGTCATCTCTGCCCTGATAACTGATCTTCCGCACTTGGGGATCGGTTTCGTTGTGATCTGTGGGATACTATGTATCTTAAAATCACTTAGTCCCATCGTCGGTGTTGCCATGAATTTGTTGTAGACTAATTCATAGAGCGTGCCGAGTTCGGCTGCTGCTGCGTCGTGTGTGTTGCTGAGTACGCCTACTGTGATCTGCATTGGGTCTAATGCCGTGAACTGTACGTTAGTGCCGCATGATCCGTCGAACGGCTGTGAGATCGTGCCGATGTAGATGGCGGGGTAGACGATCTGTCCGGTGTCGATCAGGTATCGGAGCCACGTCTTTATCGCTGCGAGGAGGGTTGCGTCTGCTTGCAGTGTGGTGATTGCGGCGGTTCGGATCTCGTCATGGGTTATCATGGTTACAGGCTCTTCAGATATGCGACTGTTCTTGGGTCTGCGAGGGCGGTGTCGATGTTCTTGAGCCGCTTCTTCACGAGTGCCGCGGTTGTGTAGACTACGGCTATAGGTCATCATCTCCGAGTTTCTTAAGTTCTGTCTGCGTCTCTGCTTCCACCTGTGCGGTCTGCGCTGCGTATAGGTTGCTCATGGACTCTTCCAGTATCACGGTCGGGGCTTCTTTCCACTTGAGCATGAACTCCTGCTCTGACAATTGTCCGGATGCCTGGAACCTCTCCAGCAGGTCACGCACTGCCGGCGTCACCTGCGACTTCTGGATCTCGTGCAACAGCTCATAGTAGTCCTTCCGATCCTTCTCCGATGCCGACAATGCGCCCGCAACAGATCCTCTGAGGATCGACACAGGGATCCGGGAGCCCATCGCGAGCTGCTCCATGATCACGGCATAGTAGTTCTTCGGGTTCAGGGCACCCGTTGTGCTGCCGTGTACCACTTCGGTTCCGTTCGGCATCGTGAGCACTGTCATCGCGTTTATGTCGGCAGTGGCTTCGTCAATCGCATCGATCTGTGCCTGCGGATCGGATGAGTTAGGAGCTATGAACACGGGCATACCGCCAGCGTTCCGCCACATCGTCTGACCTGTTGCCCAATCCATGTTCTTCAGACTCGTCAGGATATCGAACAGGCAGATCAACGAAGACTCGCCTTCAAGAGACTCCTCATCTATGAATGGATTCCTGATATGGATAATCCTGGAGGCGTCAATCTTCTGCGTTGAAGACGAGATGTTAAGCTCATAATAATCAAGTTCTACCGGTAGCATCAGGTTACCGTCAGCGTCCTTCTTCGCATGGATGTCTTTCACCCATGTTTTCGGGATCACTTGCAGGTACTGAATCTGCGGCGTCCCCTTCACGACTTCATCCAGCTTCTTCCCATCACTATAGCCAACGAGAACCCCGGCAAATCCGTATAGCCTCGCGAAGAACACTGCTCTTGTCATCGGCAGGATGATGAACTTCTCAAATATCTTTTGTGCCTCCGCATTCCACGCCTTCAGCTCCGCATCCTCCGGAGACCTGAACTCAACCTCTGCCACAGCGTCTTTCGCTACGTCATCAACAACCATGTGCGCCGCCTGATTGCGCCTGAACATATCCTCAAGGATGCCGTCCGTTATGGCACTCGTCTCAATGAACCCGCTTGAGGTCGTGGATCTCGCCGAGGGCTTAGCAGGCTGCGCCCAAGGGAAGCCAAGATATGCTGCTGCATCTCGAAAGAGTTTTTTCATTGTGTCACTCCGTTGTCGATCTTGGAAGCGCAACCGTCTGGTTGGCTGCGAGCAATGCAAGTGTGCGGTCTACTTCGGACTGCAACAGCGTAATTGAGAGTTCGGCGTCGTCCAGCGAGAGGAACGTGGTACCCGGGTCATTCGCTATTGCTGATAGTGCTGCCAAGCAGGTAGCGCACGACCGGATCGTGGTGTGCGTCGATGCGTCAAAGGATGAGATCATGGAGAACCCCATCGTGTCATCAATGACCCCCTCTGCCTCATATATGAACTGGTCTATGTCTACGTCCGCCAGCTCCGAAGAGATGTTCTTAACACGCGTCTTAACAAGTGCCGCCGTGGTATAGGTTGTGGCTATAAGTCATCACCTTTTCCCCTTCCGGATTGCTTTTGGTGGCGAGCAACCGCCCCGCCCCGCATTCGCTCCGGTTCCTTTACCCGATCCATTCTTTTTGGGGGTGCCGTTTGTCATAAGTGGTTATTGGCGGAAGGGGATATAAGTAGATGGGGTGGATTCAGTGCCCTCTCGGCGTGACGGCTGGGGGCTTCTTATCACTCAGCAGATTGAACGCTTGTGATGCTGCGTCCACCTGATCATCATGTACTTTTGCTGTCGGGAATCGTTCTGCTTCGTCGAGGAACGACGTGTTCCATGTCGCCGCTATCAGATAGACGTTGCCGTTTGATACTGCCGACGCAAAAGGCTGCGCCCGCACTGGCTTTGATCCGGTGGCTGATACGCCGATGAAGGCATATCCCTTGAGGATGTTTCTTGCGTAGTGCGAAATTAGCGATATGCCGGACGCCCCGCCTTCTTGCTCCATGAAGATACGGGTTTCTTTGCCGTCGAGTTGTGCTGCTTGGCTGATGATGCGCTCAACCTCTGCGGCTTCTGCCCTGACCCGGATCACATCTTTGATCCAGTACTTTCCTTTGTGCTCGCTCATGAGGCAGCCAACAGTCCAATCCGGGTCTTTCCCCTGCTTTGCTTCAGTTGCTGCCAGATCCCAGAACCTGACCTGACTTCCTCTTGCGCCACCTTCTGTGATGATGAAGTCCTGCCGCTTGAATGTGCCGCCGGTCCGGCTGTATGGCGACTGCTGGTACATGGCAGCCCACCAGTACGCGCTTACGGTGTCTTCGATTCGTTTGAGATCTTCGATCGAATACCGCTTCTTCCAGAGGGGGTCGCCGATCCTGCGTCCGAGCGCATCATTCTCTTCTGCAATCGCGGGAAAGTTTAGGATCTCCCATTGCTCGCCCCCGGCTTCCATGTCCTTGAGCAGCAAGCCACCGAGATCTCCCGGATGCCATCTGGTCATTATGAGGATGATTGCGGCGTCCGGTTCGAGCCTGGTGTACGCTGTGCTTTGATACCAGTCCCACGTCTTGCTCCGTTTCAAGTCGCTGTTTGCGTCCTCGGCGTTCTTGACCGGGTCGTCGATGATCATCAGGTCCGCGCCCTTTCCAGTGATCGCCCCCCCGACTCCCGCCGTGTTCATACCGCCAACGTGGTCTTTGATATCCCACCGATTGCGTGCGCTTGAATCGGATCGGATCGATAGCCCAAATGTCTCCGTTGTGAACTCCTCGAAGACGTTTCTGACTTTCCAGCCCCACGACGCCGCAAAGTCTGCCTCGTAGCTTGTGAGAATTATCCTGTTGTCCGGATGATGCCCAAGATACCACGCCGGAAAAAACTGTGAGATGAGTTGTGACTTGCCATGTCTCGGCGGCATGAAGACCATAAGCCGCTTAAGATTGCCTGCCGCAACCTGAGTGAGCTTATCAGACAGCATCAGGAGATGATCTGCCGGCTGCCATCTGTGCCTGCTTGCCGAGTATGCGAACCATGCAGGAGATGCCGTTTCATGCATTTGACTCTTTCTTTGCTACAAGCTTCAGCAGGTCGTTTTCCGCAGCCATGATATCCGGGTCGTCTGTGAGCTCGTGTTTGATTGTACTTATGATCTCGTGCTTATCCGCCTCGCCTGTGAGCGCCCGGAGTTCCTTGCTCGCTGCGACCAGTTCGCGGATATCGTTTATTGCTATTCCTGCTTCCAGTGCGCCTTTGATTAGTGTGGCTAGCGCTCTGATAAGCTCGACTTTGATATCCACGTACTCAGGCACTATGATATCTCTTGTGCGCTGTGCGACTTCATGATCCCTGTCTTCACATTCCGCATCCCATCCAAATTCTACTTTCCACTTGCCAACCGACTGGCGACTGATGCCAAGCTCCCTCGCGGTTGCGGAGTCGTTGCGCAGGTGATAATAGGTCTCAAATGCAACGCGGTGTTTCTCTAATTGCTTCATTTCGTATCTTTACAAAGTTGACACTATGTAAACTTTTGTGTTATTTTGTGAGAATTATATTTACAGTAGACCCTGGCGGTCTGCCGTAGTCGCTGCGGGAGGGGGGCTCCCCTCCTGACAGCATGACTATTGTTGCTGCCGCCACCCCCGGTATGCTCGCATCTCCTCAGTCGTCGTGAAGACAACATCCGGAGAGGCGTACTTCCTGAACGGGTGCGTCGGGATCCCCATGCCATTCGTAGTCTCGAACGGGATCTCAACTGTGCCAATGCGCACCACGATCCGGACGTGCCCGGGTATTTCGGTGTTGCCGATGTAGCCGGCATAGTATGAGTCGATCCCTGCGGCGATCAGCCTGTCGTGCAGGGCGATTGACATATCTCCGCAGTTGTGGTCGTCGGTGTAGTAGATCGCCTGATAAGACATCCCGGCGGTGATCCACGCGACTACTATGATCGCGAGGATGGCGGCGAGGTCTGTGCGTGTTAGTGGCTTCATTTTATTTGTGCTCTCTCGATGTCATTCCAGAGTGTTACTTTCGCTGGCTTTGTCTTTTACTAATATATTTCTGCCGTGTTCTTGTTCGATGTGGCATCGGAATAGCTCATGTTCCGCGAAAAATCTACAAAGTAGATCATGTCCTTTTCCACTGCATCCTGCATACTCGCTATAAGGCCTTGTGACTGTCGCTAGTTCTGTGAAGAATTTGTTTAGCGATGTCCATGTGGTGTACTCGTTTGGCGAGCTGAAGTCCGTGTAGAATGTGTCCGGTACTCTTCGGTCACTGTTTCCAAGCACTATATTATCGTAGTCATTCCACGTGCGGTATGCCACAGTTGACATGATGTACATAGATGAGGTGCCTATTGTTGGTGGTCGAATGGTCTCAAATTGATATGTGGGGATCATTAGAGTATCCTTGTAAGCGTAAGGTATATATAGTAGTCGGTAGTAGTTAGTAGTATGGAACTGACTTGTACATACAAGGAATGTAACTGGGTATGGACGTATCGCGGAAAAAAGAAATATCCGGCATGGGTCACATGTCCGAATTGCTTACACAAGGTGAAATTGCCAAAGCCGGAAGTGATCTGAATGACCAAAAAACATTGTAGAGTGTGTGGTGTCGAGTTAAGCGAAGAGAACTGGTATGCATCCATGCGGAAGAAATGCGACTGCTGTTGCAAAGAATGTGACAAAGAACGAACCCGATTGTGGAGAAAAGCAAATCCGGAAAAGGCAAGAGCAATCCACACGAGAAAAAATCGTAAGCGAGAGGTACTTTTCGTATGAGGGGTGCGAGGATGCAAAAGTCACCGACCCCGCACGCCGCTACACTCTGTGCGGAGCCTGACTGAGGTTCATCGCACTCGCCCTTGTTCTCGCAGGAGGTGTAGATGATTGAGCACCGAGCCGTGCTGACGCTCCGGGAATTTGGCGGTGAGCTCCTGCCCGGTTAGCCCTTCTTCACGTATCCTGATCAGGCGGGCGTCTTCTTCTTCGGTCCATGCCGGGGATTTCCTGCGCAGCGGGGTATACGCTTCTGCTGCTATGAGATTTTTCCTGACTGTGGTCTTTCCGATATGCAGGATGTCAGCGATCTCTTGGAGCGTCTTATGCTTTTCGTCTCGCAGGCGGATCATCTCCAGGCGCATGGCACGTATCAGGTAGGTCATGGTTGCTTGAATTGATTGATTGCCGCCGTCATGTCCTTGACGCCTGTGCTGAGATTCCGGACCGCCTCGATGTGCGACGTCATGTTCTCTGCGAACGCCGCCTGGTTTGCCTGGATGCCTGCCATTGCTGTGAGAACGAAGTCTGTCGTGATGGGCTGCGCCTTCAGGCTGTTGAAGAAGTCCTGGACCTTCTTGTTGTCTGTCATTGCACTGCCGGGATGGACGGTCTCTGCTTCGTTCAGGTTGAAGGAGTTGTCTATGAGGAACCACAGACCCTTTCCGTTCCGGATCTCTAGCTTCTCGCCTGACTCGTTGTACTGCTGTGCCAGGGCGTTTTGCATCAAGGCAAAATGTTGTCTTGCGACTTTAAATATGTGATCGCCCTTGATCTCGAACGAGACGTGCAGCAGGCGTTCAATGTGCTTGATGATGCTGAGGTGCTTGGCGAGAGCGGTGTTCTTCGCTGTGAGGGCGAGCTCTGCGAAGTAGCTTGCCTTGTCGTGGATAATGATGCTGTGATTCAAAAGCCACACTTTTTTACCTTCGACAATTATCCGCTGCCCACCCCCGGCAATGCCAAGAGGCTCGAAGGGGATGTTATGGGCAGTGAGGTATTGCTTTCGCTTCTCATTTGTCCAATTTTTGAGGTTTCTTATGACCTGCCACTTGGTCATGAATGCATGGGCACGGACTGCATCTTGTTTGAACTGATGCAGGGTAGACTGACTGAGAGTTCGTACTTGTGGGTAGGTCTTGACTGAAGCTATATAGGATGATGTACGAATGTGACTTTTTTCCGCTTCGGGTTCTTTGAGAACGTTCCAGACCCCATAGCCTGCTTTCTTGATGTATCCTTGCTTAGCCGTCTTAGTTAAGTGGTACTGGAGCGTCTGCTTTGGAACGCCAAGTTTAACGGCTATCTTCGCTGGTTGAATTCCGGCTTTTAGATAGTCCACTATAGTCAAGTCCCAATCCAAATCATTTGTACTTCCGGTCTTGACGTGGGGCTTGGTGTTCGTACTTCTCAGTGAGTCGCAACAATCGCTTATCTTCGAGAGATCGAGCCTGTATTTATCCCACTTGTGGATTCTGCTCTGGCGGATGGATGTGTTTTTGCGGTGGTTGAACTTACTGCCAGGAAGAAGCCATGCATGCAATGGGTTCAGGTCTTCTCGGTTATCGAATGCAAGGCAGAGGAAATAGTCTGCTGTGGTGTTGTGCCTGATATTGAATCCCCAATCACCGGTCTTTTGCATACACGCGCTTTTGATGTCGATCTTCTTGTTGTGATTACAGATCACATCAAACCCCGGGTTATGCATTGGCATCCGCTCAACGTCTTTGAAGACCAGGCTTAAGACCCGCTCTGCGATATGGCAGCCGAGATACAGCTCGCATTCCTTATTCTCGTTGAATGGGCGCATTCCTTGCTTACGACGCTGTCTTGCACTGCTTCTTAGCTGGGATACGTTTGTTTTTTCCGGATTCGCTTTTTGCCATAAACTGATCTGTTTATCGTAGCATTTTTTGCAGACGTAATAATTACGAGGTTTTTGGCATGACGGATACCAGTTCTCGTCGGTCAGTTCGGCGCCGCAGTTTCGACATACGTGAGCGTTCGCTACCTGTGGATTGTCTTGATTCATGATCGGTCTCCAGGACCCTTCCCACCCGGGCGAAGTCCCGGAGATGCACGGTGGGGTGCCCCCCACCGCGCGGGAAAAGAGATCTACGCGAAGTATGGCGTACAAGGTATAAATACTTTGCTTTGTACTTGTTTGGCATCTCAATCACCGCCTGTAATCAGTGTCTGCATCGTATCCGGCAACTGATTGCCCCACGCGTCCCAGCCCTGCCGCCGTTCTCTTGCAAACAGTTCAACCTTCGGATTCAGATCCGGCGATTCAAGCAGACCGTAGATCTCCCGCGGCTTCTGCGAGTGCTTCCGAACTTTGGTCTGGAGGAAGTTGGCTTTTTGACAGTGGAACGGCGTTAATTTGCCGCGTGTGCCAACCAGCAAAACCTCGACCTGTCCTCTAAAATAGTTCCCCATGCCTTGCGACATGATTTTACGCCAGTAGATTGCAGTCTTGTACTGGAACGACCACGCCGCCATTACTTTAAAGCCGTATGGCAGTAGCGGAGTGGTGCACCAGAGAAACAACGCTGCGCTGGATTCCAGTTTTGGTAGCGGATATGTGCAGATATCCTCGATCGGTATGGTTTTGTATTTTGCCGCCGCCCCGGATGTGTTGTTTCTGCCAGTCGTCATATTGTCGTACTGCCACGGTGGATCTGCGTATAGTAGTTTGTACTTTGTTGCGGTCGCTGTGGGTGTAGCCATGGTACGCCTCCATGACAAAGTGTTAGATTTGCCGCCGTCATAAAGATTTTTGGAGACTTTGTAAACTTAATTTCAAAGAAATAAAAACGACCTTCGCTCCGGAGGGGAGCTGGAGCGAGAGGCATTTTTATTTTTGTTTGCAGAAATTTAGACTGTTCCGGTAACACTAAATAGGAGGTGTTACAAGGAGATCCCACTCACAGAGAAAAGATGCAACAGGGATCTGAGTCCCTGTACATGATCACCACGCTGCTGTTGTTGGTTTCTTGCGCATATCAATGTTGCGGCTGCTGGTTCTGTGAGGAGGTAGTACAACATGATAGTACAAGAAATTGCGTCTATGTTAGATGGTCGCGAGTACGGAGAGGAGCTTAGCGACCAAGACATGAAATACGCAAAAGACAACGGTGCCGTGATCGTGTTCGGTGCGTCCGATGACTTGATGGAACTCCGCGGAGCCATCAATGATGAGTGCGATTGCTACGAAGGCAGAATGATCTACTTCAACCGAACAGGAGAGATCGAATGCGAATGCGATAGCATAGACTGCCCTTACTTTGCTGCGATCAAAGACGAAGCAAGCTGGATTGAAGCCTGCTGGGACTCCGAAGGATATTCGTGGACTTATGAAACTACCATACCCCATGAGACATTTGAGATCCTGGAAGATGGCGGGAAGTATTGCCGCGGTATCGTGTTTTTGTTAGAGGACGTGAACGCATGACCCAATATGCTGAAGCGAGGGCGGCGCAGCTTGTATGGCTTCTGCCGCAACTGAACGCAGAATGCGAACGGCTGAAGAACGCAACCGAGTCCACGATCACTGGACGGACGCTTGGAGATCGAGGGCTCGCGATTCTCGGCGGGCAGGCAGATGAGATCTCGCATGCGATTGAGAGGCTGAGCGCATGATGAAAGCTGGAGACAAAGTACATCTATATGACAGTTCAACCGGGTATGCTGATGCTGTGATAGAATCCGTTTCGACCCATTCGAAAACAGGATATGAATTCACTGCCCCGATTGCACGCGTTGAAGTCGATGGAGAATTCATCGGGTCATTCAGAGAATACGACTTCGAACTACGAGACGGGGAATTATGGGAACGGGAGGACCGATGACCCGCGAATACTCACGCAGCAAGACCGTCCGGTTCACGCCGACGTCGTTCCTGCTGGTCGAGACTGCGGCGAGCGGTGTAGGCGTTACGACGTCGGAGTTCATCCGCGAGGCTACTCTGGATGCGCTGCCGGGAGTGAAGCTATGTGTCTGATCCAATCGGCTGACGCCGCCGGGATCCTGGATCGTGCGATTAAGATCATCGCCGCCGCCGCTGACACGCCGACATGGCAGATGCGGGCTGGCGAACGGTGGTTGCGGAAGGGACGGCAGGAGGTGGAGGTATGAATCTTGAGGTATACCTTGATGAAGAGCTTGCGTTGCTTGGTGTAACGCCACACATCACGCATCTTCGACTGACCAAAACAGACTGCTTCGCTGCTGTTACGGTTGCCGCTCCGGATTATGAGGACCATCTTGGCATGCATATAAGGCTTTTCCGGTTTTTTGGAGCCGCGTTCGTTGCGCAGCGTCAGGATCTAGGTAGGTTTCTTGTTGGTGCGTTTGCTGGAATTGAAAATGGGGTTGCCTTATGCCACCATCTTGATCAGTTCAATCGCAAGCGTGGGCGCATCATTGCGAAAGGTCGGCTGATCAAGGCGATTCGTGCGGCGAGGGGGCTGTCTGAGCCAGATCCCGGAAAGATCGTTCCGTTCCCTGGGCTGATTCCATGATAGACTTGGCATTCCGGGAGGGATTGCGTCGAGCACAAGAGGAGAATCCCGAAGACGACGCTGCGGTGATTCATTATGTTCTCGATCATGCATGGGATCAGTACCCCCGACCGTTCTTCATCTGGCTTAATCGACAGATTCAGGCATACGATCAGTTCGGGGGTGATGAGTGATCTTCAAGTCGCTTGAACACAACCCGATCCGCACGCCCAATCAGGCGGTCGTTGACCTGATGGGCGGGGCGGATGAGGTGCTGCACCTGCGGGCGTTCGGGAAGGAGCTTGGTATCCGGATCCTGCTTGATGAGAACAATGCGGCGGTCGTGATCGAGACTGCGTCCGGGTTGCATCGGCAGCCGCTGGTGGATTCTACCGGGCGCCCGTTTGTTCCGACTGACGTGGAGGTGCATGATGGCTAAGGCTGAAGCGTGCCAATGCGTGTACTGCCCGGCTTGTGGCGCTGGCGTGTGCGTTGCGGATGCGCCTATGCGGTGCCCGAAATGCGGGTGCCTGATTAAACCGGAGGAAACAAAGAATGAGTGAAAACATGGAATTGGACCTTTCTGTCAGAAAGGTCACTGATGCGAAAGGAAAAGATAGAACATTCACAGTCGCCCTGGTAGGCGAGAAGATCATTCTATACGAAGATGAAAACGGCGACCATGTCGATATGCTTGAAATGAAGCTTACGGTGAAATGCAGGCTTCCTACTACGCCCGGGCAGTTTGGCATCGAGCAGTACATGAACAGAAAAGTGCTTGTGTTGCGGGATCGGGATGCATCGCTTCAGAGCTTCGGTGAGCCGATGCCGATTGTGGCGACGCAGCAAGAGATTGTGTGAGCCCTGCTTCGGGGCTCTTCTTTTTTTCGAGAGAACTTTACACAGTTTGTTAACCGCTCGCTTCGGTCTAGTTAACAGACTTTGTAAACTTAATTTTGCATGAATAAAAATGACCGTCGCTCTGGAGGGGTGCCGAGAGCGAGACCTATTTTTATTTTTTTTCATGAAACTTTACAAAGTGATGCTGCCGTAGTCGCTGCGGGAGGGGGGCTCCCCTCCTGACAGCATGACCTACTGCTAGCCGAATACCAAAGGAATTGCGCCTTCCCTCACAACATGCAGTGGAATGCCTTCCACCTCTATGATGTTACGGGGGAGCCATGATTTCTTCGGCATGAAATAGCCCATCAATGACTCTACAACCTTAATATATACTGCGTCTGGTATTATCAACACCATACGGAATTGCCAGCCCTCGATTGGTTTAATATTCAACTTGTTTAATAGTAGCTCGAAATACGTTACCTCGCCGCGCTCTTTCTCATTCCGCTTGTTGCGGTACGGTATCCATTGCCGCTCGTAAACGTCTGTATCATTTACTATAAGAGTGCAATCTTTGCGAAGTTTTCTTACTGCAACTCTTACCATATTCGGAGCGAAGTCTGTCCTATATCGTTTGATTTCGATGAACGTCAGTAGCGGATAGTCTTCTACTACAGCATCAAATTCGCATAGTTGGCCAATCCGCACATTCCGAAAAACCGGTGCTATACTGTGAGTCTCCAGAAGAGTCTGTACCTTGCGCTCATACTTCCTGCCTTCTTCAAATGCCGGTATGGTCATAGTTTGAATCACCTATTGATCAATTTGTCATTCAAACTATATAAAGGATTGCAGTTAGGATTAACTGGGTTTTATCGATTTGTGAATCTCTCTAATCATAAGCCATCGTGGCGGTATCCTACCGCCGCTAACGAGAACTCCGGGAAATATTGCTTGAAAAAAAGAGGGTTCACAACACGCCCAGCAAGTACCGCCCGATATACTCAGTGTATGCTGGCGGGATCGCCTGTTTGATCTCTTCCCGGGTCATCCAGTCAATCCCCATCGCTACCCGCCAGTCCGCTACTCGGCACGACCAGCCATCC
>JGI12150J12686_101588_pt1 | contig 23544 bp, 20 predicted proteins | sample ANMFosRound1_FD_12686 | JGI IMG/M metagenome (IMG submission 12686)
CTAAGACCGTAGCATGGTATCAAACGGAGACTATGGGAACTCGGGAGACCCAATGTGCTCTCCTTGACCTTCCTACAGGAGCAGGAGTATGTGCTATCAAGCCTATAACCCATGTTCTCCAGTATCTCACCCAAATTCACTGTTTTCATCCATAAATAACTTCCCATAATGTCTACGCCTCTCGGTTTCCACCAGTAGAATACTTTCTCAAATTTTTTAATTGTAGAACAGAATTCAATACCACAACCCTTTTATACTACCTGTTACACATAGTATAAGTAGAACAGACCATGTATTTACAAACACACCCCAGAAAAAAGAAGAATGATATCTACAATTACTACTCAATTGCAGAATCATATCGAGAAGACGGCAAGAGCAAAAAAAGAATAATCACTTATCTCGGAAAACTCACTCCGGAAAAAGCACAACAAATACGCAACTTGCTGAAGATCAGCCTGTCCACCGACACAATCGTTACAACCCTTGAGGACTTGATTTTCGAAGATCATTGGCACTACCTTGACGTAGCTTTTTTGAACCACTTATGGGACAAGGAATGGGGGTTATCAGAACTCTTTCCATTACCCCAAGATTCCAGTAAAAACCGGAAAAAAGACATATCAACCGGTGATATTGCAAAGATCCTCGCCTTCTACCGTTGTCTGGATCCGGGGAGTTATCTCAATGCCGTTGACTGGTTCAAAACAACCGCTTGCGACCTCATTATTGGAATTGATGGAGCACATTTCAACGAATCACGAATATACCGTGAACTCACGGTAATTGAGCAGCAAAAAGAAAAAATCGAGCAATGGCTTTACGAGACACTCAAAGAACGGGACAATGTGAGTATGCGAATGGTTTTCTATGATCTTTCCGACTCCCATTTTGAGGGGACAAAATGTGAGCTTGCCAGTCCCGGTCGAACCAAATCACACGGATTCAAAAGCAAAAGGGTCGTTCTGTCACTTCTTGTCAACTCAAAAGGTGAACCATTTTCATGGGACATTCTTGAGGATTACACTTCCGATGTCAAAACGCTTACCGGGAACGCTGATAAGTGGGCACGGAAATTTGGGTTTGAGAAAATTACCCTGGTGTTTGATCGTGGAATGGTTTCAGATGATAACCTGACACATCTGGAAAACAGTAAGAAATACCTGTACATCACTGCCATGAATAAAAACCAGCTATCTACAGTTGAAGGAATTGAGACGAAGAGGTTCAAGAACTTTACAGAAAAAACCACAGAAAAAAAGATACTTTCGATTGGTTTAACCAAATACGATGATAACACATACTACCAGGATCTAGGGGTGGATGGTGATAAAAGGCGGCATATATTGGTCTTTAGCCCGGATCTGCTTGAAATACATCGCAAAGTTAGGGATATGTTCATAGAAAAAGCGATAGAGGAATTAAAGCAAGAGAAACAATCTCTCCTGAAGGCGAAAAAGAGCCGTCAGGTAAAACCAACTGAAAAAAGGATTGACAAGATTTTGAATAAGTTTAACGTGAATCAGTTTTTATCTTACCATCTTGAGTCCGCATTTCTGACTGAGAATGGTGGTTCCGAGGTTCAGACATTCAATCTTGTTTACGAGAGAAAAACAGAAGCGATTAAAAAGGCAATGCTGACAGATGGCATATGGATGCTGGTTACGAACATCTGTGAAACTACGGAACCTGCGGAGTATAGACTCGGTCCCAGGGAACTTATCAAGGCATACAGGGATAAAAATAGGGTAGAAGAAGGATTCAAAGAAGTGAAATCATTCCTTAAGTTCCAGCCGACATTTGTTTACACGAGGGAACATGTCCGCGCACATTATACGATATGCATTCTGAGTTATCTACTGGATGTAACTATCACTAACAAGCTCAGGGAAAATAGGATTGAAGGTGTGAGTAGTGTGAATAAAATGTATCGTATACTGGAGAGATGTGAAATTGGAAAGTTAGGTCTGAAGGGGGATAAATCCCGGATACTGAAACTTACGACCATGACAAATGCGCAAAAAAACATTCTGGGGATGTTCAATTGCAAATATTTGGGAATGAACAGTCATTTGAAATCGATTAGGGTTAAGAAGATGTAGAACAGATTTGAAAATTGGTGTGGTCCACGGATAGTGTTTTTTATTTATAGTGGCGAAGATGGGCTATAAACGGCAAGATGCCGCAAATGGCATATTGGGAGTCGGATCAGCTCATATTACCGTTGAAGCAGGGTAATTCCTGTGGAGGGAAGGGGCTGACAGTTGAACCGTTGGGACAGGGACACATCTTCCGTACTCAGATGCGGGTTAAAGATGATAACAAAACTGTACCCACAACCTGTTCGGAACCCGGACAGGGAGGTTCTTCGGAAGAGCCGGATGAGGGAAATCTTCACGTCCGGTTCTGTGAGGGGGCTCATAGTAACCTTGGGGCTATTACCCCAAAACAAGAGGTGCGCTATGAGTCCTACTTGACAACAGGCAAGGCAATGCTTGCTGTGTACTCCATTAAAGCTGCGATTGCTTATCAACAAGCGGGGACCAAACACTTTAATGCCCTCGTCCAGGAACCCAAATATGCAAAATATGCGGAGGCGCCGATTCATATTGTGTATTCGAGAAATCAGGACGAGCAAAGCGCCACCGGTCTCAACAATGGTTTGAGTGAAGAGAAGGTGATGCAAAACTTTGCACTTAAAAAAAATGGTTTAATGATCGTGGTGGCAAAACTACAAACCGGTTTTGATGAGAAAAAACTGCATACGCTGTTTTTAGATAAAGAGATTAAAGGCATTAGTGCGATTCAGACCATTTCCCGCGTTAATCGCACCACCAAATACAAGAACGACTGCAAGATCGTTGATTTCTCCTATAACCCATCTTCGCCACTATAAATAAAAAACACTATCCGTGGACCACACCAATTTTCAAATCTGTTCTACATCTTCTTAACCCCAATCGATTTCAAATGACTGTTCATTCCCAAATATTTGCAATTGAACATCTCCAGAATGTTTTTTTGCGCATTTGTCATGGTCGTAAGTTTCAGTATCCGGGATTTATCCCCCTTCAGACCTAACTTTCCAATTTCACATCTCTCCAGTATACGATATATTTTATTCACACTACTCACACCTTCAATCCTATTTTCCCTGAGCTTGTTAGTGATAGTTACATCCAGTAGATAACTCAGAATGCATATCGTATAATGTGCGCGGACATGTTCCTTCGTGTAAACAAATGTCGGCTGGAACTTAAGGAATGATTTCACTTCTTTGAATCCTTCCTCTACCCTATTTTTATCCCTGTATGCCTTGATAAGTTCCCTGGGACCGAGCCTATACTCCGCAGGTTCCGTAGTTTCACAGATGTTCGTAACCAGCATCCAAATACCATCTGTCAGCATTGCCTTTTTAATCGCTTCTGTATTTTTCTCGTAAACAAGATTGAATGTCTGAACCTCAGAACCATCATTCCCAGTCAGAACTGCAGACTCAAGATGGTAAGATAAAAACTGATTCACCTTAAACTTATTCAAAATCTGTATCCGCTCCAAATCAGAGGGTAACTCGAAGAAGTGAAAGTATATTGAATCCTCAATGATGGTGTTAGTATTGCCATCTGACAAGCAATGAATCGCTATACCAATGGTTGTATCACATCACCTCATTCGATAGAATACTATATATAACAGGAGAGTGAAGGTTGTCTCATGAATTTATCGGGGATCACGCAAGCATTAGAAACGATAAATATCCACCCTGATAAAATCCATGATGCGCAACTGTCAGAAGCTTTCAGTCTCCTTCTCCAGCTCATTGAAGATTTAAGTGAAAGCAATGAAAAATTAAAAGCAGAAAACCAGAAGTTGCGAGATGAAATCAGTCTGATGAAAGGAGAGCAGCCAAAACCAGACATTAAGCCCTCCGGGAAGAAGCCAAACGTTGACATCTCTTCAGAAGAAGAAAGAAAACCCAAAAACACCCCAAAAAATAAGAAGTCGAAAACGAAAAAAGACAAGATAAAGATAGACCGTGTTGTTGTGTGTGAGGTGGATAAAGACATTCTGCCGGATGATGCGGTGTTCAAGGGTTATCAAGACGTGGTTGTTCAGGAAATAGTAATCAAAACAGACAATGTCGAGTACAGAAAGGAGATTTACTACTCGCCGTCTCAAAACAAGACATATATGGGGAAAACACCGTCTGAAATTGAGGGAGAATTCGGTCCGGGTGTGAAATCCACAATTCTCACGCTTAAACATGTTGCCAATGTGTCAGAATCGAAGATACACGAGTTCTTGGGCAATTTCAATATCCATATCGCCCCATCTACAATTTCCCGCATTCTTACGAAGAATAAGGAAATATTCCATCAGGAGAAAGCCGATATCTTCAGGGCAGGGCTGCTCTCCACCGGTTATCAGCAGATGGATGATACCAGTTCCAACGTACATTCGCAGAACCACTATGCCCAGATCGTTTGCAACCCCTATTACACCGCTTATTTTACAACTCCGCGAAAGGATCGTCTGACCGTTCTTGATGTACTGCGGAGTGACCCGGACGGAGAATCAAGGAGTTATTGCTTTAATGAAGAAGCTTTTGGCATGATGGCTGAGTTCAGACTTTCTAAAAAGTTAATTGGTCGGTTACGAGATCTGATTTCTGGTAAAACACTGGACGAATCGCAGATGCAGGAGTTGCTTGAGATAATCTACCCTACTCCTGACAAGGGCAAAATTAATCGGATAAGGATCATGGAAGCTGGTGCTATTGTAGCTTATCACCAGCAAACAGACTTTCCAGTAATTCCGGTACTTCTGACTGATGATGCACCCCAGTTCAAGCTGCTTACTTATGAACAAGCTTTGTGCTGGGTTCATGACGGACGAAACTACAAGAAGTTGCATCCGGTGGTGCCGGTGCACCGTGAAAAACTCGAAGAGTTTCTGGGTACGTACTGGGATTATTACAGGAAACTTCTGGAGTTCAAGGAAACTCCTAATTCAGATGAGACTACACGCTTGTCCGCTGAATTTAGTAGCTTGTTTTCCACAAAAACCGGGTATCCAGCTCTAGACGACCGGATTACAAAGACCCTAGCTAAGAAGTCGGAGCTCCTAATAGCACTGAAATATCCTGAAGTGCCCTTGCACAACAACGAATCAGAATTGGGCGCGAGAGCACAGGTCCGCAGGCGAGACGTGAGCCTGCACACCATGACAGAAGACGGAACAAAGGCTAACGATACCTTTTTGACGATTGTAGAGACTGCAAAGAAGTTAAGTGTGAGCGCGTATGCGTACATCCATGATCGTGTCAGCAAGCGTTTCTGCATGCCATCGCTTGCGGAAATAATTAGAGCGAAGGGGGTTTTGGAGGGGGGCTATGATCCAGGTTAATGATAGTGTGGTGCGCGTGGGTGGAGGAGTAAGTTGCTACGTGATTAGTGGTAGCTGGCACTCTGGTTTTGGTAATTTGGTGTATGACTGAACAGTAGTTTCAACTCGGGGGATACTTTTACCATACTTTTTGGAGTGGATACGAAAAAAATATGATTTTGAAATAGCGAAATATGATGGAAAAGAGGATTTCTGCTTTTTCATTAGAGCAAGATGTAAATTGACAGGGAGGTTTTCTTGTATTAATAATTTAAACGCTATTCTTTCAGTGTTTGGAATAGGTGTGAACGACCCAAAAGTTGCAGATTCGATGTGGATAGTTACGAAAAATGAGATTTGCAAGTTTATGGATATTATACAGCAATTTCTTTTAGATTCATCTTGTCTCAATTACCTCGAAAGGCAATTGGATGAAGATAGAAAATTAGGAGAATGGGAAAATGTATTACCAATCTGACGCCCTGCATTGGAACCTGTCGCAGATAGACACTGTGGGCAAACTTGGGCAGAAGGCACTCATGTCTGAGCATTTAAACGAACCGCATGGTAGAAGGCTTGACATTTTAAAGAAAGAAGCAATGATGAATGGATTCGGATTGGTGATCGCATGAAGATGGTGATCCACATCCCCTCATCGGTTCATGACCCTGTGATCGCAAAAACGATCCTCGATGCCGGCGTCGAGATTGATGTCGACCGCGCAAACATCGATGCAACAAACGGCGAGATCGTGCTCGAGATGTTTGCTGACCCATGCGCCCGCGTTGCACATACATTCGAACGGCAGGGCGCATCTACTCTATTCACGTAGAGTCCCATTCGAGTATGACCGGATTGTTTTGGAATGAGATCTGTACCATGATCCTGATCCGCGCTTACCCGATAATCTTATAACGATGCAGAACTTGTGTGATGTGGGTGATTCCCAAATGGTCAGTGTAAATAAATACGGATACCGGGCATTTCAGGAGATGCTCGATTGCGCAGAGGAACTCGATATTGGAGTATCGGAGTTAAAGAACGGAGCGACCATCGTCGACGCTGGTGTGAAGGCAGCGGGCGGATACGGTGCTGGCATGTATCTCTCAAGGTTATGCCTTGCAGATCTCGCAAACCTCAAGTACATACCATACCAACTGGGCGACTACACCGTCCCTGGCATTCAGGTTGCAATCGATGATCCGGTCATCGCATGTATGGCATCCCAGTACGCGGGCTGGAGAATTATTGCTGGAAAGTACTTTGCAATGGGCTCCGGACCTGCGCGTGCTCTTTCGCTGGATCCGAAGGAACTGTATGAGGAGATCGGATACAAGGATTCTTCGGACAAGGCGGTCCTCGTACTCGAAGCGGGCGAACTTCCGAATGAAGAGGTTACCGACATGATCGCGGAGAAATGCGGCGTCGATCCAAAGGAACTCTACATCGCGGTTGCGCCGACCTCTTCGATTGCAGGATCCGTGCAGATCTCCGCGAGAATCGTTGAAACCGGGATACACAAGATGCATGATCTCGGATTCGACATCACGTCGATCAAAAACGGATTCGGTATCATACCGATCTCGCCGATCGTTGGAGACGACACCAAATGCATGGGTACGACCAACGACTGCATCATATACTGCGGCAAGACGTACTACACCGTCGATTATCCGGATTTCGACGAACTCACCGATTACGTGAAGAAGGTGCCGTCAGAGACGTCCAGAGACTATGGAAAGCCATTCTATGACACGTTCAAGGCGGCTGGCTTCGATTTCTTCAAGGTCGATGGTGCGATGTTTGCGCCTGCTGAGATCACAGTAAACGATCTTAAGAGCAAGAAGACGATTGCAAGCGGTACCGCCAATCCGCATGTGCTGATACAATCGTTCGGCATAAGTAAAGTATAGATTGCCCGAAATATTTCGGGAATCTTTTTTTCTTTTTGGATTCTTTGTAACTGCCCATATCTGTTGATCCGTCTCCTGATTGCGATCCTCTGTTTTCTGGCAAGAAAAATAGGCTCTCTGGTAATTCGCGAGTGCATGCACTTTTTCACTCTTCCGGAGGATTCGGTTATGGTAAGGAAGATTGAACCACAGAGAGCACAGAGGATCACAGAGAGTTGTTATTTTTATCTTTCGTCCCCTCTGTGTCACTCTGTGTCCTCTGTGGTTTTCCGAAACCTTATTTCGAAAATATCAAAAAGTCTCCGGGGTTTTGGTCACTGCAACGCGAGATACCAAAGACCCGAAAAATAACCGCGGAGAAGTGCTGAGGGCGCAGAGCCTTTTTCCTCCGCGTTCCTCTGCGCTCTCTGCGGTTAAATTCGCTGTTTGGCTTCGTTAATGCCCGCGCTTCGGGCATGGCATCGATAGAATACTTTTTGGATTCTATTATGTTCCGGGACAAGCAGTGCCTCTGTTTTTGCAACTTTCAGCAGTTGCACAATTGGGTCTGAAGATAGCTTCGGCAAATGCGTCTATGATCTCAAATCCAACACCCGGGTAAGTTGGCAGCCCCGACCCAAAAGCATTATATATTCCAGGACCCAAAACAAATGAGAGGGAGTAATAGCAGGGAGAGCGGTTTATGGGACAAGTTGTCACAGCTGATGATGCTTCCGGGCATCCGGACTCGAATGACAAAAAGATAATCGCATCATACAAGATCGCGATCGCGATCCTCTTCGGGTTACTGGGGTTTGTCCTTAACTTCCATACCATCAATTTCCCTTTCCCGCCATATATCGCCGTTGTCCTGATAGGGCTCATGTTTTCGATGCTCATAACCCTCGCGTGGGGGTGGAGGTACGGATTACTATCGGCTTTAGCAGGTGGCTGCCAATCGATGTGGTGGCTATGGGGTCCAAGCAATGGTTATGCCATATTCGTTGTCGTGCCTCCATTCACGCTATGGATCCTCTGGCACGGATTCTTTGCCGACCAGTTCATCGGCTTTGCTGTGGACGGCGCGAACCGGATGCAGACGCTGATCAATGACCTGCTTGCGTTCTCGCGTGTCGGCAAGCCGCTCACACCGACCGACTGCGAAACTCTCCTTGAGCAGAAGAGGGATGAATGGGCATTCTCAGTGGCTGATAGCGGTATTGGTATCGCGCCTGAATTCTTTGAGCGCATCTTTGTGATATTCCAGCGACTGCGCGGCAGGGAAGAATATGGGGTACAGGAATCGGGCTTGCCGTCTGCAGGAAGATCGTGGAGCGGCACAGCGGTAGGATGTGGGTTACGTCAGATCCTGGGCAGGGGACGACGTTTTATTTCACAGTACCAAAAGGAATGAAGAAGAAGGGGTATAAGGAATGGATGAACAAAAAGATAGATACAAAGTCCAGGTAATAGCTATCCTTTTAGCTGTCGCTTGCGCTCTCATATATTATTTTCATGCGGTGCTCAAGACCGACGTTATTTTTTCCCACTTCTTTTATATTCCTATTATTTTAGCAGCTTTTTGGTGGAAAAGAAAAGGTTTGTCTGTGGCAATATTTTTGGCGGTACTGCTGTTATTAAGCGACTTTTTTATTCTGCCCGGTGCGACGGTCGTCGATGCTTTTCTTCGTTCTCTTATGCTTGTAGTTATCGCCTTCATAGTTGCCATCTTAAGTGAACAGATTGCAAAGGTGAAGGAGCAATTGCAGAAACACCGCGATCGCCTTGAAGAACTGGTGGAGGAACGCACAGCCGAACTTCAACGAGAAATAAACGAGCGCAAGCAGGTGGAGAAGGAGCTTACACGAACAGTGGCTGATCTGGTACGTTCCAACGCCGAACTCGAGCAGTTCGCGTACGTCGCATCACATGACCTGCAAGAACCGCTTCGCATGGTATCGAGCTACATGGGGCTTATGAAGCGGCGATACGAGGGCAAACTCGACTCCGATGCCGACGAGTTCATCGGCTTTGCCGTGGACGGCGCGAACCGGATGCAGACGTTGATCAATGACCTGCTCGCGTTCTCGCGTGTCGGCACGCGTGGCAAGCCGCTCACACCGACCGACTGCGAAACTCTCCTTGAGCATACACTCTCTGACCTGAAAGTATCTATTGACGATAGTGGTGCAGTGATTACGTATGACGCCCTCGCGACCGTGATGGCAGATGGCTCGCAACTGGCTCAGGTGTTTCAGAACCTGATCGGTAACGCGATCAAGTTCCGTGGCGAGGAGCCGCCGCGTGTTCACATCGCAGCGGAGCAGAAAGGGAATGAGTGGGTCTTCTCGGTGGCTGATAACGGCATCGGGATCTCCCCTGAGTTCTTTGAGCGCATCTTTGTGATATTCCAGCGTCTGCACGGCAGGGGCGAGTATGAAGGCACAGGGATCGGTCTTGCTGTCTGCAAGAAGATTGTGGAGCGGCACGGCGGCAGGATGTGGGTGGAATCAGAGCCGGAGAGGGGGTCGACGTTTTATTTCACGATCCCCACAAAAGCGTCAGGTGAGTGGTCATGAACAGCGGTGCAACAAAGGAGTGGGGCGCAAGGGTAATGATATCGTGCTTTCCTGCTGCCGACAACGGACCCTGCACAGACACTTTTTAATTTCTCATGGTCGAGTCGAAAAATGCCCAGAACACATACGCGCATGACACAAACATTCCAGATCTCCACATCACACACCGAACAACAACCCCTATCACCACAAACAGCTCCGGATTCTACTAAAAATTCGGCAGCTACCGCTGAGAATCATTGCCAGCGAATGACAATTCGATCGTTACCCAAACTTAAGTTCAGCGCGATCCAGTGGAGAAAAGCCTCTCCAGTTTCCTGTATTGAAACATCGTTTGTTCATAGATGCAAACAGGTTGTAACAAAAGTTGGATAGACCGGATTTGGTTTTAAACGACCTTGCTTGCTCGATAAAACTATTTATTAGTGAGAACAGTTGTTCCATAGTATTATTGGTCTCTGGAGTGAATCCTTCTTTCAACAACTCTATATTCTTGAAATAAATATTTTTTACATACTTAATTATCTTTTCCAATGCTCGTGACGGTTTTATGCTCGAAGTCAGTTCTAAAACCTCTTTATAGTATACCGACGACTCGATCGATGTTTCAGCAAGTATCAACTTCTTTCCGAGTTCATACAATTCGAGTTCAAGAGGTGGTATTTTCTCGATATCGCCGAAAACATCGAGAAATTTCTCGGTAAGATTCTTCAATTGGTGAAATACGCAGAAAGAATGCACAACATTCGGAAAAACAGATTTTACTGCTCCAATAATCGCAGTATCTTCATCAGAAACAATTTTTAAGAGATCTTTTTCGGGTATTTGATCTCTAATTCGCTTCAGGAGTGGCACTAACTCGAGATAGATTGGCGAGTAATTGGTTATCTGGAAATCCAGTATTACCTTGTCTTCGGTGGCTACGACGTAAATAACCTTATTTCGAATCTTTTCCCACTCTTTCTTGGTAAATTCCCTTCCTAATCGGGATTCAATGTATGTTTTCCACCCGCATTTAACCCAGTAACCATCGATGTATAACGTCCCATTGAGGTTAATCTCCTGGTTTGACAGTTCCTGCGCCGAAACTTTGCCTTGTTTTTGCTCATAACTCCACAAAGTTGCTGGACATGGTGCCCTTCCTAAATTGTCGTCTGTTAATCCTTCTGTAAATGTCCCGCCTATGATACGTGAGTTCCACAGGCTGCAGTGTCCGTTATATCTCACGCAATTCTGTTTTTCGAGGTATTCGTCGCTGTAATTCGCGGATCCGGTGACGCCCAGTATCATATCAGTGTGATGCTTTCTGCATTCCGGATTTGAGCAAATCCAGTAGGTGGCGGGGCATCTTATGATGCCGTAGCTTGAAATTATGAACCGATCGTAATGTTCATTCGGTTTTATTGGGTTTCCGCAAACAGAACAATGGATAGGAGATATTGGTGTAAATATCGGGTGCATACTCCCTCCAAACTCGATCAGTGGTAGTGTCTGCACGACCTTCCCGTTTTCCACTTCTTTTGCCAATGACTTATTGATTGATATATTGCCTTTAGTCATGTATACTAATATATCCTTTAAGTGTATTAAATCTTTCGTAATGTATGCACTTGTGGGGATGAGAGACTACCAGAGAATATTAAAAAGTCTCCCTGCACAGGCGGAAAGTATTATAAGAAGGTATCCCATATAGCAGTAGTTCCGAATACCCCTACTTCCGAATACATTTATATTCTATAAAACATAGTCGCCTCACCCAACAAATGAGGTGATGGACGACTATGATAGTAAAACAATCAGACCTCAGAGCTATACTCATGAATAAGCTTTGCGGCGAAGGAGGTTTTATACGAGTGCCTGGAGGTGCAGAATATAACGCAGAAGATACCATTAATGTGGTGTTGCACGCTGCTACTTCGTCTTCGAACTCTATAGAATCAGCAGTGCAGGATTTACAGGCAATGCATCCGATTTCAAGGATTCCGTGTGCAGATACTGTACATACCTACATAAAAGAGAATGATATCGATGAAATGATGTTATTCTTCAGAAAAATTAATTCTGAATTCATCGATATGGCGGATATCAGTGATTCTCCGCAGGATATTGCAATAGACTTCCATAACGTACCATATTACGGAGATAAGAATACAAAAGGCGTTGTAGGCATACAGCCAAAGAACGGAACCTCGTGGGGGTATTCGTACCTCACAGCAGATCTTGTAGGGGATTGTAAACTGACGCTGGATATCGTAAATCTCACAGCACTGAATAAGAACTACGGAACACTGATAGAAGGTGTTATCAACCGGATAAATCAGCTTGGGATATCTATCGGGACGGTGTTGATGGATCGAGAGTTCTTCAATCTACAATCGATCATAGCACTTAGTACGGCAGACACAAATTATGTTGTGCCCGCTAAACTGAATAAAAGGATCAAAAAAATCCTTCGTGACTTCGAAATAGCGGAAGGGAGGGTTCCTGGAGTCATAAAGCACAAATTCAGGGATGAAAGCAGCCCGGAGTTTTACCTTGTTATCGTGCCCAATAAGAACTATAATCCTTTAAAAAGAGAAGGAAAGGACAACAAGAAGTTCTTTGTCTTTGCGACCAATATTAAATTCGATTCAGTAAAAGAATTTACTAAAAAGATTCCAAAAGAGTATAGAAAACGATGGAACATTGAAACCGGGTATAGAATGAAGAAAGTCTTCAAGATACGAACGTGTTCGAAGTCTTTTGTTGCGAGATCGTCGTTTTTCATACTACAATGCATCATGCATAACTGTTTGAATGTATTGAAACAGGTCGTTTCTATCACGGCTTACATGCTAAAATCAGCTATTTGCAAAGGAATACGTGATTCCATGTACGCAGGATCTGATTTTATTCATAATCAGTCCATTTTTGAATTTTACAATCGGGTGAAGCATTATAACGAAGACAGAGAATTAGAATTGCGCCGGTGTCTGGGTCTGGTATAGTATCTGCATCTGGTCTGGTTGACCGAACGGTTGTGTAGACCACGAGCTCGTGGTTAGCGGGAGCTTTCTGTGATGGGCAGGATTTTTCTGGGAAACGCGATGGAATTTTGGTAGAATTCGATCATTTTGCTGACGGGTGGCGTGTCGTTGCGCTATGTGAGTGGATTCGAGATGGTTTCGGTGGATGTTCGCGAGGTGATTGTAGCTGGATGGTGGCGTGGCTGGGAATTGTGTTCGGAACTCGGCAGTTTCGGAAGTACTGTCATCATAGAAACATCCTTATGATGAACGCTTATGAATTCCGAGCAGCGGTGACGCCAGATCACAAATTAAGCATCCCTGATGCATTATTTGGAAAATTTGAGACGCACAAAACGATTCGGGTGATCGTTCTTATCAACGAATCCGCGGATGAAGAACAAGCGTGGGTACACCTGACCGCTGAACAATTCCTCGCCGGATATGATGATTCTGATGCCGTTTATGATCAATTGGAATAAGACATGCGGAACTATCCATCGGTGTTCGGTTAAGGCACCACTAAACCATCACCATCTTTATATACAATAACTACAATCATGGTTGTCTGAGGACGATGGTATGGACAACCACACTAAACCTTGACTTTCAAAGATGTAGTGAAAAACACCATCGGTCAACCCAATTGATGTATGACCTACCAAAACATAAACCCCCTTGCCACCGATTTCCCTAACTCACCATAAATTTCCCCAAATCCAGCAGAGAAAATAATCGAGCTTGTTTCGCATCCATCTCTTCCACCACCATCTTAACGCCCCCGCCCGTCTTCTCCTGCACAAGAGCAAGACGTATCCCCTCCAACTCATCAACAAGCCGCATAATGCTCAATCGAAGATGTTTGCACTTCCATGCCAGATACCTGTAGAAAATCATACCTACAACACATAAGAAAATGTGCGCTCGGATGTTGAAATCCTTACGATGGTTAACCGGTCCGACCGGAACAAGAAGCACATCATTTAGCAGCTTGAAATCGTCCTCGACAAGATACTTCTGGTTGTACGTCTTTGCAATCTTTTTGGAATGCCAGGTATGCAGATCAGTAAACAGAACAGTCTTTCCAAAACCTGCATAACGCTTCTTTTCCACGGCATCATCGATCCATATCTCCAGAGCCGGTTTTTTCTTACCCTCTGGCACCGCGCCAACTTTATGGCCAAATACTGATCTGAAATCCTTGTGAATGATATCATTTACCTCCCTCTCTACGCTGCCAGCATCCCTTTCCTTCCCCCTGTTGCTCTTAAGCCGCCTCTGGAGGTCCTCCAGATTTTCCAGGATCTTTGCCTTTCTTCCTTCATAACTTTCCATCTGTTTTTTATGCGAGGCAGCACTATAGAGAACAATAGTAGTAAATTCCTTCCCGAAGAATTCGTGTTTTGTCCTGTAGCCGTATATTTTATTACCCTTCGAATTTGTATACAAATATTTGTAATCCTCAAGCGGTATCTCCAAAAGTTCTTCCGACTGATTGTGTTTTGCAGAAGCTACAATATGCATTTGGGACAACACATCTTTGATATTTACTTTTGAGTTGTTACCCTTGTCAAAGACCAGTGTCATCTCTTCCGTCGTTACTTTCAGATTGGTCAACCTTTCTATCAAAGAATCCAACAGTTCAGGGAATATCTTAGAATCATGTCTATTCCCCTCGTAGACTTCATGCATGAACGGCACATTATCTTCGGATACGGCGAGCCCCATACATACCTGTTTCATATGGTTCCTATACTGTTTGTTCTTCCCGTTCTGTGGCAGTTCTTCTCCTTTCGTGATATAGTTGAACCAGTTGGTTTCATCAAGGAAAAGTATCCGGGGTGTCATACCTTTCTCGATAAGCGCCTTGCACAGGTCGTCTTCGATTTTCTTGCTGGTTTCGTGGTCTATGTATTTGTAGTGGTTTAAGAAGTTTTGGCAGGTCAGTTTGTGCGGAAATTTCCATAGTAGCGATAGTGAGGATTTATCGAACCATTTCTGCATGGTATTTTCTGATAATGCCCCGTCGCATCTTCCGATGATGTTTAAAAGGAAATATTCACCAACTGTTAAGCCCTCTATCTTCTTCTTGTTGGTATGCCTGTTTACCGTCTCTACGAAGTTCAGTTCGTCAGATACGGCGAGGAGTGCGGCGGTTTTTCCATATTGGAAGGATGTTAGTTTGATGTGGCACTGTCTAAAAATCCAGTGATATCCATACTTTCCGCCCACCACGCACACCCAACTCCCCTCGTCGGTATGTAATGAAAGTCCCAGACCAGAGAATCCACACCAGATTTACCACATTTTCCCAACAAAACCACGAAAACTGCATGCACACCAGTCAAAAATTGATAGCCACTGCTAATGACACCTACACATCATTCACAACTAAATATCCTCAACCAGTATCCAGAAATGGAACAAACATCAAAAATGCCTCCAGAAGCGTCTTTTCGCACTTACCCAGTACCCCTGCACGTTTCATCGCTGATAGTTTCATCTGGTTCTTGATTCCCCTCTCCGTCCTGAGTTGCTTCTTCCTATGCGTCTTCAGACTTGTCGAATAGTAGTTCTCGACCAAATTATTAGTTGCTGGCGCGTCTTCAACGAAATAGAACTCTGTGAGGTGTTTCCAGTTCTTTTCAATCATCCTCAATCGTTTCTGTATAACTGCATCAAAAGAATCTATCTCCACCATCAACGTAGCAAACGCCTTCACAGCCTCTAAAAATGTCCTCTGCTCAAGATTTTCTTCCTCACGTCTGCGTTTCAGTTCACGTTCGTGTACAAACTGCCTGAAAATAGACATATTACTTTTTAGCCACGCCATGTACTTCGAATCGCCCTTCAGGATCATCATCTGCTCTTCTTTTGCCATCCCTTCCAGAACCTCAATCTCCGCATCTCTGTTGTAAAAAATGTTTAACATGCGGTATTTCATCAATTCCTGCTCGATGGTTCCGTGTTTCGGAAAATCGCCCACTATCAGCTTGTTCAGATGAAGGAGGCATAACTGATGAATCAGGTTCTCCCCGAAGAATTTTCCGAATACTCCGGGATAACTTGAATATAGGTCAGTTACGACGAAAGTCTGCTTTGTTGGGTCGAGATGTGCCTCGAGAAAGGTTTTAATGGTCTCAGGACTCTTGTCGTCATAGAGTTTGTCTGCGATCGGTCTACCTGTGACACCGTCCAGCAATGTCAGGCGAAATTTTTGTGTTCTGCCCATTTTTGGGTGCTGTTCGTCATAATGAACGATCTGAATATCCTCTATTGGCGGAATATCCACACTTTCGACTGAATTCGTGAAATCGTTGTGAATGGTGTCTTTTCCTCTGGGGAATATGAGTTCCATCACCATGGATGCGCCATCATATGATACATTTTGAATCCGCAAGCGCTGGTAAATGTTCTTCAAGACACTTAAAAAGTCGGTTTTCAGTTGTTCCCAGAAGCTGCGAGATTCTTCGAGCGGTTCCCCGCAAACCGGGCAGAGATATCTCCCGATCTTTACGCTACCAAGTCCTTTTTTGCAATGCTCGTTGTATCCATTGTGATTCATCCGATGCCCGCATTTCGGACAGTCTGGTGACACAATTCTCCTGAATATTCCATTTGTGGTGTATTCGAAGTCGTTCGAGTACTTCTCGAAGGTTGAGGAGAGTACGCCCACATGGGCAAAGTTTAATAGTGTGCAGTTTAGAATTGTCATTGTATACCTAGTAGGTATATTCCCTTCCAGGGTTAAAAAGCTTTTGGGAGGGGGTATCCTATTCTATCACTAGAAAATTCGATTGTGCCGTTTGATGTGTGGCAGTTCTGCCGCCCTTTCTTTCAGTTCAACGATCTTTTTTGCAGTTCCGAGGTACTTTTGCCACACCTGTTTGGGCTTGCCATCAACTCTTGCCATTTCAACGGCATACCAATAGATGTGACCTTTGAGCTTCTTCTTTCTCAATGATACCATATAGATGTATTAGGTCATACTACTATAAATAGTTATCGACTTTAACCGATATGCATTGTAGCATTATGTTGATATCAAAAGTTAGGTCATACACTTTGTATAGCTGCAACATGTCCAATGGCCAACGGTTTTTAAGAAAAATCAGAGGCTAATTTGCGTTTCTTTGAAAGTCAAGTAAACAAACCGATCCGAGTGTTGAATATCTCAGGCAGATGTTTCCAGAGGAGTTTTTACGAAATCTCGCTCAGAAAACTGGATTTATCAAGCGAATACGCAAGATCGATCCGGTTACCTTCTTCTGGGTTCTAACACTCGGATTTGGGGTAGATTTTCTCAGATCTATCAGAGCATTTGAACGACGATATGAGACAGAAGCGAACATAAAATTGAGCGACGGTGCTTTATACGACCGATTCACGCCGGAACTGGTGGAGTTCCTCCGCGAATGCGTCCTGCATGCAATAGAATTTCAGGTGCAGCAGCAATCTCGCGTACTGGGTGAGAAATTAAACGGTTTCAAAGACATTATAATCCAGGACAGCTCGATTATACGGTTGCATGAGTCTCTTGCCAATTTGTGGCCTGCCACTCGATCAACAAGGGTTGCAGCAGGGATTAAAGTTTCGTGCATCGTGAGCGTAGTTGCAGATGGCGTAAAATCGGTCAAACTGTTCCCGGAACGGACATCTGAGGTCAAAACGCTCAACATTGGTCCGTGGGTGCGGGATAGAATATTTCTTATCGATCTCGGGTTCTTTAAATACGGTGTTTTTGATAGAATCGACAAATATCATGGTAGTTTCGTAAGCAGACTGAAAAGTAGTGCTAATCCAACAATTGTACAGCTAAACAGGACGTGTATGGGTAATTCTATCTCGGTTGAAGGAAAAAAGCTGAAAGATGTTCTGCCACACCTTAAAAGAGGCATACTTGACGTGATGGTCGAGGTTAAGTTCAAGAGGCGGAAGTACAGGGGAAAACGAACCACGGTGACAAAACTCTTTCGGGTTGTTGCGGTTCTCAACGAGGAAACAGGTGATTACCACATCTATATGACCAATATTCCAGTTACAAGGCTGTCTGCTGAGGATATTGCCAGTTTGTATGGCGCAAGATGGGAAATTGAGATGGTGTTCAAGGAATTGAAGAGTTACTACCGCATGGACCAGATAAACAGTAAAAATACGGATATAATAAAGTCTTTGGTCTGGGTTTCCATTTTAACGCTGATGTGCTCGCGTAGAGTGCTTCAATTGATCAGAAATGTCGATCCTGAAAAAGCGAACCGCTATACGCACTTACGATGGGCAAAGGTGTTCGGAGAGAACGCACACCAGCTATTGAAAGAGGTGCTCGAATCGATGGGAATGCATCTGGATATGTCAGTATTGTATGATATATATTTAAATCATGGATGTGATCCGAATATCAGACGGGAACGGTTAATGGAGGGATGGGTTGCTTAACCGAACACACATGGATTGAGCATAGGTTATTCGCTTTCATCACCCAAAACTGGAGAGGTAAACCTCTCGTAAGCCATGAAGTTATTGTGAATCTCATATCTGCAACAACCACAAAAAAAGGCTTGCAAGTTGAATGCCAACTGGACAGAAGCTCATATCCCAAAGGAATTAAGATACCTGATGAGATGATGGAGCAGATTAACATTATTCGGAGTGATTTTCATGGCGAATGGAATTACCCCATCATTCCAAGAGATGTATTAGATTGTTCATGTTAATTTTTTACAGACACTAAGCGCATCTTGAATCGCATCGAGAACATGATGCCCGTTCTTCCGCACTGTAGATATATACCCGCGAATACTACAGAACACATCAGCCCCTACAGTGGTTCGGAATGTGCCGGATATCTTCTGTCTCAGTTTCATCATGCGCACATCCCGTTCAGCATGGTTATTGTCAAACGGCACATCAAAGTCATACATAAATTCCAGCACTTCCCGTTTGTGCCCCTTTAACCTATCAAGCAGATTTTTGGGCGGAGATTGTTTAACCCTGCCCCTCTTTCCCGGTTCTTTTTGAGGTGGTGGGTTTAATTCCAGTCCCTCCGCAATGATCTTATCAAACCTCCCTTCAAACTCCTCGATTTTATCGGAATCGAGCTCATCTTTGTACAGGCGAGTTTGATCCACCTCTTTCTTGATATCAAGCAAGCAAAGACTCATATCTTCTGCCCAGTCCTGCCCATACTGTTCGTGAATGAATGTGAGGTCTCTCAGGTGGTGGGCATTGCAAAGAGCATGTATTACGTCAGTGTAATTGAAATAAGGTTTCCAGTGATCGTGCACAGCAACTCCCCCGAATTCTGATAAAATTCCCATCGCGTCCATCGCGTCCTTGCCACGCTTCGGATGCACCGTATAATACGTCAAATTGTGAGTGCTGGCAACATGGAGCCAGTTCAGCTTACCCTCCACTCGCAAGCCAGTTTCATCGAAATTAACCACATGAGCGTTTATCAACAGCTCTTTAATCACATCATTGGCTGGTTTTATGTTCTCTGCACAGGTTGCATTTGCCCGGAGGATGATCGCCTCTGTTGGGCGATGATCGTAAATATCCTCGAAAAAGTCTCCGATGCGTCCCAACGGAACAAACTGATAGTTGTTTTGATATACCATCATCGCCCTGATGCGGCCACCATATTGCACCAATGCGGTGACGTCTGGTGGAAACGAAGCCGTGTTCGTGTACTTGCAATGAGACGCATTCTTAATCTCTGCTTGATGTTCCGTTACTTCAACTTTTACGAGCAGACTGTCAAAAACCTGCCGTCTTATGTGATCCTCCGCTTCGACATCGGTAAGTGTTGCGCCGCACAGGTCGCATTGCTCGACCTCATGTAGTTCGATGTGATCAGGTTCTTCCACCGGTTCCAGTGTGCGACCAACATGCCCCTCCTGCCCACCGTTCTTTTTGTTGCCCGGCTTTCTCTGGCTTTTGGTGCGGGGCTTCTTGAGACCATCGCTGGAAGGGGGTTTGCTGCTGTTTTTGCTGTTCTTGTTCAGCTGATCCTGCAGGGTCTGTAATTCCTGAATAAGCTGATTAATTAGTTGAACGATTGCTCCTTCCCCCTGCTGATAAGCAGCATGGATTTCATCACAGTTGGGTGTGTGCATTGCGTTCTCCATCCATCAAACGAAATATTTTATTTGCAACGATTGCGATTGAAATATAATCTCATTAATAATAAATTTTGCGGTGGGGGGTGAGTAGTTACAATTATCAATACTAACCACACTACCAAAAAATGGACACTTGACGAGGGTGGAACGTGCTATATCTATATGGCTCATTATGGGTTTCAATCCGTGTTTCCCCGAGAATCGGGTGATCAGCCGTTTATACGTAGCCAGATATACTTTGTAGAATCATCAATACATCAAGCGAGGTCACCCGGCTATCGCGGTTCACATCCGCTTCTCGTGTATCAGGAATCGCTCCGACCGCCATCAAGAGCGCGATTGCCGCATCTTCTATGGTGATCGTACCGTCGTGGTTGAGATCACCGCAGATGCCTTCCACCGTTATGATTTTACTGGTTGTGTCGGTTGCGCCGTCATCGTCTGTTACGGTCAGGGTTACGGTGTAACTGCCCGGGATGGTGTAGGTGTAGGTTATTACCGGACACGAGGTGGCTGTTGTGTTTTCGCATCCGTTGTTCCAGTTGTATTCTGTAATCCTTCCGTCCGGGTCAGTGGAGCTACCGGCATCGAAGGTTATGGTTTGATCCACAACCGGGTGAATAGGAGCATACGTGAAAGACGCCCTGGGATGAAATGCGCCATTCCACCAGTCATAAAAGAAGATATCGGTATAAAATTCAGCCACATCTTCATTCTCGATGATCAAACCTGCTTCCCGGTTGTTTATTGCGCTGTTTTCATTCCAGTTGATGCTTGAGATCAGAACCTGACTGCGGTCAACGATCACACCTTTGTTATGTGTTTTGTTAAGTCCTATAGGGGCGTTGTCTATTAGCTTTGCTTCAAGATTTAAACTTTCATAAGCGGCAATATCGTTCTGTGTTTTCCTGAAATGATTTCGCCTATTTCAGTATTACTTCAAGTAGATTTTCTCATACTAATCACCACCCAAACAAGTTCACCATGGCATGAAATATATCCCCTGGTCTCAATTTTCTCGTGAACGCTTCCGATGGCGTTTCTGCGTTTTCAAAATCCAGGCTCATATGCGGTCTCTTATCATTGTACCAGCCTATAAATCCCTCCAATGTATCAAATTCGTCCCTCCTCCGCCTGTACAAGTCGAACCATTTCTCAAGTTTCCCATTCGTCTGCGGGTGGTTTACGCTCGTTGTTATATGTTTTATCCCGTACTGTTCCAAATGCTTCTGAAACACGCCTGTTGAACCCTCCTTTTTGTGTTTCCAGTGACTCGAGAACTCACTGCCGTTATCAGATAGTAACGCTCTGATAGGTCCGTAAAATTCTACTTTCTTGACAGCCTTGCCCAGTATACGTACACCATTCTCAATATTGGCACTATCAAACTCACCTGCAGCGAGTATCTTCCTGGATGCGTCGTCCAGATACGCTATTACCTGTATATCGCCGTGTTCGTGCCAATCGACATGCACCAAACTCAAACTATGCTTTCGTTCATATCTGATCCATTTACGTTGCTTTTGTTTGTTGGGCTCATTTTTTGTTTTGTTGTTGGTTTTAAGAACCTGATGGATACGATTGTGTGGTATATACATTTCATAATACCTATCTATTACTTTCTCCAATGCTAAAGCATTTACTTTATATTCTTCGTATGCATTGAGTATTATACTCTCTTCCTTTGCAGTTAACTTCTGTTTTTTCCTCCCGCACTCCTGTAAAACCGGGATTTCGCCAGTATCCTTGTATTGCTTGTATAATTGCTGCACTCTCCGTTGGCTCACCTTCTGCAACAGCGCAATTGAGCTGCTGGATTTTCCACGATCCATCTCCCGTATGATCCACCGGATCTTTCTTTGATTGAGCTTTCCCATATGGCTCAATCTGCTTATACATGCACTCCAAAATCACTGGCGAAATGGGTTTTCTGCGGCGATTAAATTCGCGTTGTTCGTCCATCCGTAAAATTTTCGATCTGATGCAACCATGCCAATGATCTGTGCTGTAGAGTGCCTTTGTCTCCTCTAACGCATACATGAATGATGTAAATCTCACGAACGGTGCGAATATCAGATAGATATGGACTATTTGTGTGGAAAATACTTGGATTTTTAACTCATGGCTTCGCCCACCATCTGGCAGGGGGAGCATCTTCATAGGGCGAAATCATTTCGGGAAATCACAGCGGCAATATCGTTCAGATACTCACTCATCTCCTCATTCTTACCCGCATACACAGAGTCAAGCAATATCTTTACCTCACATCCCCTCCTTGATGCGTTGATCGTAGCCTCTAGGAAGGGATTTGGTTTTGGGTCAGCATGAGTGCCCCAGTTCCTGGTATAGAGCTGCTCCACATAAACAGAATCGTTCGCTCCTTTTATCATGCCGATGATAGATTTGGTCTCCAGTAGCGAGGTGTCCGGAGATAAAACAGGAGAGACATTGAACTTGCCTGAAACAATCTCGCTATAAAACGGACTTGCGTAATTGCCAGTCAGGATTGTGCGGTCTGGCACGAAATTAGGCGGGGGGCTGCCATATTTATTCCCGTAGATCGGGTCATCCGATGTGAATGGAAAGCTGTCCTTGCTTGCAGGCTTCCAATCCTCAACGAATACGCTGCTCCAATAATCGGCGGTATCCGGATTGTTTATGATGATGCCCCAGCCTCTGTTTCCAAAAGTATTGTTGATAGGCACACCTGTATTTTTCCAGTTCTCTGAGGTTACTATCGTCGTTTCATCGTCTATAATCGCATATTTCGCATGATTGAATGCATATCTGTCATGAATACCCCTGTCTCCATCAGATATCATGAACCTGACATCTCCACCTGCAGTAACGGTCTTACTTGCAATATACCTTTCTTCATCGGCGATCCCGTTTACAGGACCACCTTCAAGCATCATCTTAACTTCAACGCCCCGTTCTATCGCATCTATTATGCGATCCATCAGATAGAAGTTATGAAATTGGTAAAGATTAAGGCAAATCGATTCATTGGCGTTGTCGATCGCATCTGCGATAGCTGTAAAGCTGCTGTCCGGGGAGGTAAATACCGTCACATTCCCGTCAAACTCGAATGTCTCATAAGAGAAGTGCGACTGCCCGACACCGTATACTCGAAAATCGTTCCAGTCTTGTCGAGTAGAGCCCATAGCACACCTTTTTTTTGAGGTAATAGCCCCAAGGTTGCTATGAGCCCCCTCACAGAACCGGACGTGAAGATTTCCCTCATCCGGCTCTTCCGAAGAACCTCCCTGTCCGGGTTCCGAACAGGTTGTGGGTACAGTTTTGTTATCATCTTTAACCCGCATCTGAGTACGGAAGATGTGTCCCTGTCCCAACGGTTCAACTGTCAGCCCCTTCCCTCCACAGGAATTACCCTGCTTCAACGGTAATATGAGCTGATCCGACTCCCAATATGCCATTTGCGGCATCTTGCCGTTTATAGGCTTGATAGCACATACTCCTGCTCCTGTAGGAAGGTCAAGGAGAGCACATTGGGTCTCCCGAGTTCCCATAGTCTCCGTTTGATACCATGCTACGGTCTTAG
>JGI12150J12686_100081_pt1 | contig 23272 bp, 30 predicted proteins | sample ANMFosRound1_FD_12686 | JGI IMG/M metagenome (IMG submission 12686)
AGACTGCCATGTTCAACATCGAGATCGATGAGAATGCTCCTGCCGGCACCTACCCGCTGATACTTGCCACGAGCTACATGTACCAGAAGAACGCGCAGGTAAGCGGAAACGTCTCTGACAGTAGAACTGACGTGAACCTCTGGTACGACACACTCAACCAGACACAGGTACTTTACATAACCGTCGAGAAACTGGCTGACTTTGAGATTATCAACGTATCATCCGAGCTCCGTGCAGGCGAGGATGACAGAGTGCTTTCCATAACCTATCAGAATACCGGTGAGGAGACCGCAACCGATGCGGTAGCACGGATCAGCGTGACCGATCCGTTCAGCAGCACCGATGATCAGGCATATCTCGGAACGCTTGCCCCGGGCGAGAGCGTAACCGGCACATTCGTACTCGATACGGATTCCGGCGCCGCAATAAAGCCGTATGGCATCGATACCGAGATAAGGTTTACCGATTCGACAGGCAAGTCAGAAATATCAGAGTCCATGACTGCAACAGTCACAATTGCGCCTTTGATACCGACATCCGAGAAGGTAAAGCCCTACATTATTCCGGCTGTGTTGCTCATACTTCTCATGCTCGTGGCAACCGGAGTGCGGTACTACCTCAGGAACGTTGCCAGGAACAGGAACGCCCCGATAACGGATGAACCGGACGATTGAGCAGGTGATCTCTGGTGCGAACGAAGATTGTTGCCATAATTATCATCGTCGCAACCGCGCTATTGCTCGCGGTTCCGGTTGCGGTCGGAAGCAAGTACATCCCTGAGAGCTACACACGATCCACGAATTACTATGATGTCACAGGCGAGCCCTACCTGCTTGCGACGCTTGTCGGGGATTGTGAGTTTCATCGCGGCGAGGATGCGGTACTCGAAATAACACTCCAGAATTACGGGGCGATCTACCGAATCAAGGGTGATAAATATCTCGATTCCAGTGAGGAGAACTACGACGACGAGACTCTACTTGCTGCAACCGAACTTGCGACAGAGATCGAAAAATCGTGCGCAAACAATGTCGACGTCGTACTCTCTGCAGACGGTGCGCCGGTCGATGTCACGTTAGATGTGCAGAAGATCGAGTCCATCGAAGCTGGTAAAACCGGAACGGCACGGTTTCCGATCCGTATCGATGATGATGCACCTGCCGGCACATATCACCTGCGTATAGGGACCTGTTACGACCACATCCGGAATGCGCAGGTGAGCGGCTCCCCTGATAATCCGAATATCAATTACTGGAATACGACAGGGGTAGAGAACCAGACCATAGTGATCGTGGTTGAGAAAGAGTCTGACTTCGAGGTCACCAGAGTTGCGTCCGATCTGCAAGTCGGAGGGACCGGACTTTTAAACGTCACATACCAAAATACCGGTGAAGAGACTGCAACAGATGCGATCGCTCGCGTAAGCGACATGTTGCCATTTACTGCGGTTACGAATCAGGAGCGTCTCGGCACGATTGCGCCTGGCGAGTCTGTGATCGCACACTTCCGCGTCAGTACCGACCGGAGCGCGGTTCCAAAGGTGTATGGCATAAGCACAGGGATCAGGTTCAAAGACGAGGATGGCGATATCCAGATCTCGGACTCCATGCAGATCGGGGTCGCTGTGGCTCCGAAGGTGCCGTTTTCAGAGAAGCTCCTGGCGAATAGGTGGTGGATCGTGGCGGCTGCGATGGCGCTTCTGGTATTTGGGGGATGGTGGGCATGGAAGTTGGGGAGGGTGCGGACGTGTGGCGGTTGAGCATAATTGATCACCGACCCAACCGGATATGTTGATTCAAAAGGTTTATTAATTCTACTTTGTCAGATTAGCCGACACCAGATATCCGAGTCTGAACAACAATCTCAAAATAAGTGAAATATAATTTACAAAAAATACTATTCACACAGCTATTCGCGTTCATTACAACACAAGTAATACCAAGTATATGACTTTACTAAATATTTTCATACAAGAAGTACGATAATCCAAAAATATCCGAAAGCATCAGCTACCCCACCAGGACATGATGTCACAAAAGCTAAAAAGTGCGCCTCTTGCTAGTATTTAGCTTCGGAGATCCTCATAGCCATTTCGTTTCTTCTTCTGATTCCTCCTCGCAGAATCGATGGACGATTGTCGTTTTCTGTGTCTGACCTCCATCTGGCGCAGCACTTCCTCAACAGTTACATCTCGTCTCGGAAGAAAGTGTTTCAGCAGTGTTTGGATGTCCGAACAGCTCAACAGGGGATATTCATCTTTGTTTGACAAACGACGTTCCAGCATAAACAACATCGCCATCATTACAAGTGTCGTATGGTGATGCCAGCCATTCCAACCGCGAATCTGGTATTCGTCGAGGCCACATTCACTCTTTCCGTCTTGCAGGGCACGTTCGACCCAGAAACGTTGTCCCTGCATAAACGCCAGTCGTTCAATCGATGTTTCTTCAGAAGCATTGCTCAAACTGTATTTAATCTCTTTAGGTGAATCAATTTCCCGTCTTACGATCAAATGCCAGCAATGCGCCTCTTCTTCCTCTCCATCCCAGACCCAGACACGCTCATGCAGAATGTATGCATATAGCGTGCCCTGTGTAGTTTCTCGAATCGGTAGTATCTGCCATGCATCCTCTGGTTGCCGGGCAGCCCACTCGTCGACACGAATCGGGTCTGTCTGTGCCTTTAATTTCGTAGGCTTTCTGCCCCGGTTCGATTTCGGCTCCGGAACGGTTGGTTCAGGGTCTTCCAGATAAATGCGCTGATCTTTGTGTACATCGGCCATAAAAATCTCATTAGTGGAGTCTAAAGCGCGCAAAAAGTCAGGTTCCTTCCCATATCCACCATCGACCCCCACCCAGTTGAAGCGGATGCCGTTGGCACGAGCCTGTTTTATCATATCAAGCGCCTGTTCGGATTTCTTCTGGTAAACAATAAACTCTTCAGGGATTCCAGCCTTTATACATCGATCCGGATCATTTATCCAGACCTCAGGAAGATAAAGACGGGTGTCGATCAACGTAACGTGATTACGACAGGATAGAGCTGCAAAAACACCCACCTGACAGTTTTCCACCTTACCGAGCCTGCCACACCACTGACGCGCCACTCCTACAGACATTTCGCCTTTCTTTATGAAGGAAGTTTCATCAATGATCAGACAGACGTCCGGATCGCCGCCAAAAAGCGAATCCGCATCTATGCCGATCTGATGCAAAATTGCGCATGCGTCCCATGGAGAATTCGATACGAAGTTCTGAAGAGACTGCTCATCCGAATCAGGCACTACCTCTGCCATCCGTTCCATATTCCTCTTGTCTGACTGCATCAACCCACAAAGATACTGTTCTGCTGTCGCCGCTACCGACCTGGTGTTCACCGTGAAGTAATCGCTGTAACGACGAATAAACAACACAAAATCCTCTGCAATACCGACGAAGGGGTTACTAGGCGTGCCAATCACGTCATATCTTGTTGTTTTTCCTGTTACATCCATTTGTACTGGGATTTTGGCATATCTGCATTCTAATACTTGATATGGCACAAAATCCTCTGCAACACGGATAAATGGATTGGTAGCTTGGCCAATCACTTTATATCTTTCTATTTCTTGTGGTATGGCCATCTGCAAGGGGACTGTACATGTGCAGTTCCTCCATTCTGAGTTGTGGTTTGTTACATGTATTCTTTCTGAATATCTCAGGTTCATTCCGGATATCATGAAACTTTATTCTCACCGCTAACTATATATAATGATATACCGATATGTCAAGTGTGCTTGAGTTTTTGGAGATATGGTATATTAGTGTCGATGTGTTGAGTCCACCCATCATGAAAAATCAATGTGACAAAGTAGAATTAACCACAACCGTTCATAAAATTAGAAGGTGGATAAAATGGGTACGTTATCACCATTACTTGCCGTAAGGAATGTAAAGGATACGATTGGATTTTATAAAAATTCTCTCGGATTCAAGATGGGCATGGCTTTCCCTGATGCAGGCAACCCGCAGTATGTCGACCTAACAAAAGATGGGATAGCTCTGATGTTTATTCCGGCAGAAAGCATCGGTATCGGAAGCGATGAAAAATTGGGAACTGGCGTGAACCTTTATATAAGTATCGATAGCGACATCGACGATTATTACAACGAATTGAGGGATAAGCATGTCAGGATTGTAATTGAGATCAAGGATGAGCCATTTGGTATCAGGGACTTCACAGTCGAGGATATTGATGGATATCAACTGACATTCAGCAACCCCTCCAAGAATATAAAGAGTTGCATGAGTTGCGACATGCCAATGGCAAAACCTGTGGATTTCGGCGGAGGAAGGACTGACAACGTCTTCTGCGCACACTGCACAAAGCCAGATGGAAGTCTCAAGAGTTATGATGAGGTTCTGGAGGGCATGATCAACTTTATGATGATGACTCAGAAGATGGATCGAACAACCGCCGAAGGCGCAGCAAAAGAGTATATGTCAGGGATGCCGGCGTGGGGCGGTGATTTGTGTACTGGATAATACAGGCTCTGGTGCTTAATTTGATTGATGGGGCTATAGTTGGAGTTATTTACAAGGAAAAATAATTAAATGGAAACGGTTATTTGACGCGAACACTTCTCAAAATGTTAGAGGAGATTGGTGCAACCGTTTTTACATAGACTCGCGCTCTTTCTGGAGTGGAACGGTCACTGTATTGCAGCCGTGTCCAAAGAGTCTATTTGATATTGGGTTCGTTTTTAAGAGAGTTTGGAAGCGAATAAGCGATGGATCATTGCGGCGGCACTTCCGATCGCGGTATTCATGGGCGGGCTGGTGGGCGTGGAGTGTGCGGGGCAGATATCACAGTAGAGCAGCTTCAGAGATTTTGCAGCCCGGGCTGTATGGCTGACACGTTGGGCGGAATCAAGATTGATGTGAAGACGTTCGCGCCCCCTACCATGCCCGAGCTTATCGATATGCACCACATCGCAGACCAATTCTGCACGTGTCCACACCGTTTCATTTCTTGAAATACCTGCTTAAAAACGCAAGATCGACCGCGTCAACGATCTCTCGCCCCTCAAGCACAGCATACCCCTCGCGGGCTTCATTGCGCAACTGTTTCCCAAGCGCGCGGGAATGAAGTTCGGACTCAAGCAGGTCTTTTGCTGATCGGTACGTCCGGTAGAGCTCGACAACATACCGCCCGTCCTCGATGTACACATTAGAAAACGTATCTTCGCCCGCAAGCTTCATCTTGAACCGTTCAGCGTGTTTCCGCATATACGCGGGCGGACCTGCGTGTTTCCGGAGCGGCGGGAGCTTTCCGGACATAAGTTCGATCAGCAGCACAACGGTAGCTGTGGTCTTGCTCGCAGGCAGAACGCTTGCGGCACTCCCAAGTATCGTGAATTCGTGCTCTGCTAGCAGAGCGAGCACAGACTCTTGCATCTTGTACAACTGCGGATATACGATGTCCTCGACCATATCAGGGATCTCGAAGACGATTGCGAGCAGATCAGTCCCCCTTGCATCCATTGCTTCCACCATCTCCGGTTTATCGATATGGGGGGGAGGTTCTGCAAAGAAACCCTCGATCGACGGCTCTGCCAGAAACCCGCGTGCCGTATCCACAAAGACATAGAACTGGTCGAGCGAGAGCGCGGCTGCGACGTTGCGGTTCGGGTCGGTCGGATCGATCATGCAGAGCGGTTCCCAGACCCCGCCGTGGCCGACCCCGGCATCCGGAGAACGCTGGGACGTGCCACCACCAGGCTCGATCAGCAGACCGTCCCTCCAGTCGCAGGCAGCACCTAGTACCCCCGAAAACGAGCCGTAATGGATGATTAATAACTCGCAAAGGAAGCCTGAGAATCCGCACACACGAAGTTCGGATCCGTAAACGTTAGCACACTTCATAAATTGCTTGAGCAGCAGTACTTCATCCTCCAATCCGTCAATCTTAGATAAGATGTACTGATTGTGAAAAGGGGTTCGATCTACCGATGATTTAAGTTCAGTCGCGCTGGATAACCGATAACACGGCACAAGATCGACCCTATACCCCTCAAATCGAGCATGGACGTAGGGATGTTCTGCATATCGTATTTCATAACTGTCTGCACGCTCTGCTACTGATTTTGCGATACGCAGACCCTCTTCCTCCAGTTCCTCCCGCGTTAATGTGACCGGGAACAGTATGAAAAGATCCAGATCGTGTTCTCCGGAAATCCATGTATTCCGTGCCGCAGATCCGACCAATTCGCAGGGCATTCCCTCTTCCTCGACATATCCCGCGATCCTGCGTGCGAGTTTCGCAAGTTCACCGCGCTCTACAGGAGTCGGTTTGATCCTGTCGAGGACCGCAGTAAGGATTGTCCGGATTTTACTTTGCATGATTTTGCGCCATTCCCATACGTTGTTATTGGTCTGATTGGTGTTTATGATTCTTTAATGGTAACTACTCAGATTCAACGGTTATCGGGTCGAGTGACAATCATCTTTATACCCCCGAGATCGCATAATCAACCACGATGATCGATACCGAGTTCTTCAATCAACTGAACCGATTCTCGCTTATGGTGCGCAAGCGTGTATCGAGCGTGTACGCGGGCAGCAGACGGGCTGTGTTGCAGGGGAAAGGGATCGAGATCGTGGGGTATCGCGAGTACATGCCCGGTGACGATATCAGGACTATCGACTGGCGGGTGTACGGAAGGACAGAGAAACTCTACATCCGCAAATTCGAGGAAGAGAAGAGCATAACCACGCACATACTCCTCGATTCGAGCAAAAGCATGGATTATTCGAGCAATGGGATGACGAAGTTTGATTATGCAGCGATGCTTGCATGCGGATTCGGTTATCTGGTGACAAGAGAGAATGAGAAGTTCGCAATATCGACGTTTGGAGAGAATATCGATATCACTCCTCCGAAACGAGGGCGCGGGTACCTGCTTCACACGATCGACAGATTGAACCGGACGACGCTGGAAGGCAAGACGAAATTCGACCACTGCACCCAGCAGTACGGGAAGATGATCCGGTCAAAATCGCTTGTCATAGTCATATCAGACTTCTTAACCGATCTAGACTCGATACGTGCCGGATTATATCGGCTCGCACCGAATGATCTGATCGCGATCTCGGTCTTCGATCCTGCCGAATACGACCTTGCCATCGCAGGAGATGTGAAATTGCATGATATGGAGACGAATGCGGTCAGAAAGACATACATCAGTCCGAAAATGAAAGAAGAGTACAGGAAGCTGCTTAACGATCATTTCGGAGGTGTGAAAGATACCTGCATGCACATCGGGGCAAATTACTTCTCGTTCGGGACGAACGTTCCGATATTTGATGCGTTCTTTGAGGCAGTGATGGCGAGATAGGACAAATAAGAGATATGGGGGGAATTGGGACGGCATTTGCAAATCCACTGGCACTTCTTGGTTTTTTGAGTCTTATACCGATTGTTATCCTGTATCTAATCAAACCAAAGCCCCGTGACATAAAGATCCCGTCGCTGATGTTCATTCTGGATGCGGAGCGGAAAAAGCATCGATACGAGACGATGCTCAGAAAGATCATCAGGGATCCATTGATGCTCATGCAACTGCTCTTCCTGATCCTGCTGACGCTTGCGATGGCGGCTCCGTTCTACACCGCAAACGAGATCGTGCGCGCTGACCACACCGTGATCATCATCGACGCATCCGCATCGATGCAGGCTGAGAACCCGAGCAGGTTCGATCGTGCAAAGGACGCTGCAGAGAAGTTCGTCAGCGGAAGGACGAGCATCATCATGGCAAAGAATATCCCGGTCGTTGTGCTCCAGCGCGGGGGCAGATCGGGTGCGAAGGATGCGCTGAACCGCATTGCACCGGGTGCGACCACTGCGAGCATAGGGGATGCGATCATCCTTGCGACTAACATGATCGAAGACGAGAAGGGCGCAATCGTTGTGATCTCTGACTTCTCGAATACCGATAGCGACTCGATAGCAGCCTCAAAGATGCTTGCGAATGCAGACGGCATCGATGTGACCTACAAGCAGGTCGGAAACGATGCCGGGAACATTGGGATCACGTATGGCAAACTTGCGCGGAAGGGGGATTCGTATGAATATATTTGCAATATCAAAAATTACCTGGATGATAAAAAAACGGTACCGATTGAGATATTCCGAAACGGCAAAAAGACCCTCACAGATAGCGTAACCGTACCCGCCCACTCAAGCGAACTCTTCGCGCTCACCGATGTAGAGCCAGGAGCTACGATCGTCTCCTTAAAGCAGAAGGACTCGCTGAAGATCGATGACCGCGCCTACATCGCAATCCCGGTGGTGGCGAAACGGAAGATACTCATTGTAAGCGAGACTAAAAACCCTCCTGCGAAGATTGCGCTTAATTCGCTTCCTGATACAGAATGTTCAATCGTAAAACCACCGGTTCTCCCGTCTTTTGATGATTATGATCTCGTCGTGATCGGGGACATTACAACGAATTCGCTTCTTCCGGGGACGTTTAATGACCTCGCGTCGTTTGTGCAGTCAGGAGGAAGTCTCGTGATTCTTGCATCGAGCGACCTCGCTGATATCGAGACCGAAGGACTGCTGCCAGTGCAGATATCCGGAAAAGCAGGGGCTGCCACTCTGGAAACAAGTATGCCCACCGAATTCACAAAGGATATCGCATTCGAGGACGTTTCAGCCATCATGCATCTTAGATCCGAACCAGCCGATGGCGCGATCGTGACCGTGATCGCAGACGACAACTCGCCTATGCTCGCATACCAGAAACACGGGTCTGGCACCGTATTCTATTCGGGATTCGGCGAAGGCGACTCGACATGGAACGATTTCCATACGAGGGTCGATTATCCGATCTTCTGGAGGCAGATCGTGGACTGGATGAGTGGGGTTCGCGGAATCGAGGAATATAATATCCGAACAGGGAGGATGTTGCCGCTTGGTGGGATGCAGAAGGTAAAAACGCCTTCTGATACCGTGGAGACCGATAACCTGCTCTTTGACGAGGTCGGCGGGTACCGGATCGGAGATGATGACCTCGCTGCGAACCTGTACGATCCTCTGGAGTCGGATCTCTCAATCCACCCGATGTCAGAGGGGGCGCGCACACTGACGCCAGATATTGTCAAAGCAGAGGTCGAAAAGGAGTTGTGGACTTACCTGATCATCCTTGTGATGTTCATTGCAGGCTTCGAACTGTATTATCTCCGGGCGAGAGGCGAGTTGTGAGATTGTCGCTGGTGATCATGTTGTGTATAGTAACCGCGCACGAATAACCTGTGCATTTAAGGCAGTATTTCTCGAAACTACTTCCGCCCAACTCGTTTCACCACAAAATTTGCAATCTCTGTGCACGGAGGGACCCAGAGAGGGGGTATTTGGGATCGTAGAATATATCCGCGAAGAAGTTGCTTTTGTTCAGGTTAATTATGCGCGGCTACATAGTTCACCCGATCTCATCATATCTGAAACTAGAGGTCCCCTGGCACCCGGGTAACATGGCAACCTGCTTCGGTAGAAACTCTTAACTAAAACCCCATGACATTAACACACCAAGAGGTTACAGCCATGAAGAAAGCAATTATCGAGACCAAAAAGGGCGAGATCGTCCTCGAACTATTCGAAGACGACGCACCGAACACCGTAGCGAATTTTGTGAAACTGATTAACAAAGGGTTCTACAACGGACTTACATTCCATCGAGTCATCCCGAACTTTATGATACAGGGCGGATGCCCGAAAGGCGACGGCACAGGCGGACCCGGATACAGCATAAAATGTGAGATAAACCCGCGGAAACACACGTTAGGTGCGCTCTCGATGGCGCACGCCGGAAAGAACACAGGCGGCAGTCAGTTCTTTATCACGCACTCGCCGCAGCCCCATCTTGACGGGGTGCACACGGTCTTTGGTCAGGTGGTCGAGGGCATGGATGTGGTGAACAAGATCAAGCAGGGCGATGTTATGGCTCAGGTGAGGGTGGTTTGAGGGGTGAAAGCCCCACCCCTGCCGTTCATCTTTTCCGCGGATCTCCCTCAGTCTCGTGATAAATTATGCTGCCGCAATGCTTGCAGTGTGTGGCATCGATATCATGCTGACTGAGACCGCATTTCTTGCACGTTACACTTCTTTTTTTGGAAATCGAAAGCATAAACTCCTTTATCAATAAACCCAACTGCCATGGCACCAAAGCAATGCTGACAAATATCATAAGAACGGTTATAAGTCGTCCAAGAGGGGTTACAGGAACGACATCGCCAAAGCCAACCGTAGTAAGCGTTACTATCGAAAAATACATCGCAGAACCCAGATCGTTGATGTCCGGATTCGCAACTCTCTCAGCCTCGTAGATAAAGGATGAAGCTACAAAGATAATCGAGATAATTGTAAATATAATTTTTATAATTCTTATTTCATGCATCTTCATATCTTCAGACAGAAACGCACCGATATCCACAAATCTCATAAACCTGAAGATACGAAATACCCTGAAGATGCGCACAAACCGGAGGTCAAGGAACGTTACGAATGTGGGTATTATCGCAACGAGGTCTATTACGCTGTAGACTTCAAGAACATGTTTTATCTTTTTTTCGGAAACCCAGAACCGAAGGATGTACTCTAATATGAAGATAGAGACTGTGATGACCTCGATATTCCAGAAAAGACTGGGATTTGCGTCGTGGAAATAACTCTCCGCGATGAAGACGAGTACTGTAAAAAGATTGAGACATATTATGAATAAATCGATAAACCTACCTGCAAATGTCGTGGTGTCGTTGAGATAGAATGCAACCTCTTCTTTGACAGTTCCACGTAGGGAGTGCATAAAATAAATATTGGTGGGTATGTTAATATAAACCCGCCTGAAATAGTATAGGCGATAAAGTTGAAGACCTCTAACAAAAGACGCGGTACAAATACAAGTTCTTTTGGGACATCTGGCAAAATAAGCCATGATTCCGCAGCATTCTACACAAGCAAGTTATACGAAGACCTGCCAAACGAAAAGAAAGTAAAATACACGGAAAACGTAGTCCCTCCTGAATCCCTGAACAAAATCCTTTGCAAGTCATCCGAATCGATGGACGAACTGCCTGACAACAGCATCCATCTGATGGTCACTTCTCCGCCGTACAATGTCGGGAAGGAATACGACAAAGACCTGACTCTCGAAAAATACAGGGAATTCCTGAAGCGAGTATGGCGTGAGGTTCATAGATAGTAACTCTTCAATTCCCTGAACACCATCTCGATTTCCCATCTTGCGCCATATAGACTGGCAATATCCTCAGCAGACAGTCTTTCAACTGGAATATTGGTCATATAGATATGATAATCACCAGTTTCCTTGTTGAGAACCGCAACAACTCGAAATAGTTTGGTCACAGTGGTTCGTTTCCCTCTGTATTTCCGCCTCCCCGAATTTGACCTCGACCATCACATCAAGTACGCCTCTTTTAAGGTGCGGCAGAACGTCTTTCAGCTTTTTACCTTCAACTGATATTGCGTTTCCTATACACTTTTGGTTAAGTGTAACAATTGTTGGCTTGGCATTGCTTTTCAGTCTGCTTACGAAAAAACCGTGGCATTTGTCGATTTTATCAAAAATACCATACTTGGAGAACCCAGGGATCGATAAGAAGTATTCTACCCTTCACCCAGGAACCAATCCCGAGTGTTTTGATCTCAGATGTCCGTTCCGAGAATAGTTTGACAGATTTTACGCCATCCGCAACTGCGTTCACGACGCATGAAACTTTGGCTCTTTGGTAATTCCCGTGAAATCGATCTCCATGATAAATCAAGTAAATAAGGAGTATCCATTTAAATCAAGATGTATGCGCTGAAATAAATGTTTAACATTAAGAATTCCATAACAACTACGTTTAGTCACCTTAATCTTGTTATTCAGCCCTTCTACAAATCCGCTTGTTTGCCGGCTTATAAAGTAGTTTACAATCTCACACATCCGCGTATCTAATGTCGATAAAAAGTTGTTGAAACAAGTCAACCCACTTTTTATGGCTTTATCCATCCAATCATCGATTTTAACCTGCGCTTCGCTTTTAGAAATATCCGAATCAAATATATCAGTTAAATCATTACGAAGTTTATATGCTATTTCTAACATCGAAGAATATTTAAAGAACCGTTCCAAAACTTCTAACTCCTCGTCCACCAGATCTTTTACATTCTTGCGCAGTAGCCACATCACCCCCTTCAGTTTTTTATATTCTTCTTCTGCCAACTCTGTCTTCAAACGTGCAATCTCCTTCTTTCGAAGGTTATCTAGCCCCTCTCTATACAGTTTGGCAACATGAAAACGGTCAATCACAACCACAACATCTTCTCCAAAAACCTCCTTTGCAGCGTTAATATAGCCGTCATACATATCTGAACAGACTGTCGTGACCGTCTTTTTCAATCGTTCGGGAATACTCGATAAAAACGCCTTCACAGTACTCTTTTTACGATTGTTGAGCACTGCTAGTATGGTTATTTTGTCACAATCGCGCGCTGTCACAATTACCACAAAATCCTTGTGCCCCTTTTTCAAGGCGATTTCATCGAGTCCTAGAACATTTAATCTCTCGATCTCATCCCAATTCACCGCATCACTAATGTGACGCTGGATAGCCCCCCCAACAGTCTCGTAACCTATATCTTCCTTTATGCTAACATCTGATACCGTACTATTCACTAATTGAAGTAATATGTGCTCTTCATACGCTATTGTGCATGAGCTTCTCTCTTTATACCAGTGCAATTTCTGTGTCGTTCTCGGTTTGCCTTCGCAATGGGTGCACCGATATCTCGCAGGGCGGATGCGGATGTAAGTTTTCCGTCCTAAAATCGGCAAATGGCGCAACAGGATCGTTTCGTCATGACCATGCAGTTTGCCCGATCTTTCTGCCGCATTTACGGCAGCGGGTGACGTCAATCGTGCTTCTCACAGTGATGATAACATCATTTTCTTCATTTACTTCAATGCTCTCGATCTCAGTGTTGGGGGTATCTAACAGTTTCTCGATTATGTCCATGGAAATCCATCCTCTCAGATTCAATGAATATGTTACGGTGTGTTAGATATATAAATAATTAACCACCAACTTTGCTAAAATCTTGATGGACATGATGGATGGTGAGTCTACTCAGTTCTCACATGGTCCGGATAATTGATGAGCGACCATTTAGTATGCAGCTAGTGATATATTGATTTAGTGATGATTGACCGTCACGGGAGATACCACAGAGCCGAAACTTTCTGGTTCTGATGTTTTCTGTGGTTACTGACAAAAGAGCCTCATCAGATGCAGAAATTATAGAATTGTACAACCAATCCTCTGAGAACTGTATACCTTCAGAACCGCGTCTGATGCTGTTTTCTTTCAAAATCTTTTGAGAACCACAGAATCCGTTAGAATCAGAAAATGCTTGATATTTCTTGTAAGTAGTGGAAAATTGAAATAAATACAGGTTCCCACCACAAGAACATCTTTTAGGCAAGCCCCAATAAATAATTTACCCAAATGCAGGCTCGATGGTAACATCCCACTTTGGTAAACTATCCAATCTTTCAAGCCTCTTTTCGCAGATTTTCATCGCTTTTTTTGTTAATTTCACTTCTTTCTGGTAAACTTTATCGATAAGATGGACTGCAGGATGCACACTGTTCCAAGTCATGGTTTCAGCCCATCTGATAGCTTTATTGACTGAAGACAAGGGTGTGCCGTTCCAATGAATCTCTAAAACCCCCCAACAGCGTTCAACTGGGTTGTATTTACTGTGGTAAGGGGGATAATAAACCAGCTGGATTTCCAATCCTGTTTTATCAGCAAATTCGATCATTCTTTTGATAAATTGTGTTCTATGGCTACTTACGTGCGGCCCATTGTCCGGATTTATGACCAACTTTTGAATGTCCGCATGCCGTTCTTTATTTTCTTCCCACCATAGTTCCAGGCAATCCACAACAAAGTCACTGGTCTCAGCCGAGGTGCTGAATACGATCGATATATGGTCAGTTGTTGGTTCAAATATGCCAAAAGGAACCATTTTTATCTCAGGATTCATATCATGGTCTGAAGCCTCTTCCGGTTCTTCTTCCCTGGATTTTCCATCCTCTCTGAAAACTCTCCGATGTTCACTTTAGCTTTAGCGTCAATTGAGATTCTCAAAGTATCCGGATCCTCGTCTGCCTGACGATTGGCTTCATTAACATTCTCAAAAATCGCATCGGTCTCAGGAATCTTCTTAATCGGCTTAGTCTTCTGAATCCTCTTCAGTTGATAGCCCATTCTATTTAGAATATTCCGTATCGTGTTTTCACAGGGTAATTCATTATCGGTGTAGCCTTTTTCATCAATCAGCGCCTGCCGAACCGCTTTCGCCGTTATCCTCGTATATACAAGAGATGTCTGGAAATTGGGGTCAGTCTGGCTCTTCTGACCGACTATCGATCGTATATCCTCCCCCGAGTTCAGGCATCTTTTCCTCGGTCTTCTTGTTTCCACGGGCGGAATAATTATCCACGCATCTTATACCAGTAGTTAACTCCATCATGCCTTTCTCAACTGTCTTTCTACCCCAACCAAACACTCTTTCTGCTTTACGAGTACTCTTGTCTAGTAATTCGATGGTGATCTTGGCAATATATATTCTTCTTTCAAAACCGCTCAATTTCTCTGCCGTATTCTTAATGATCGACTTGAGTCTGTCTGATATTTCATTTATGTTCATCTTACGAACCACCTTATAGATATATTGAATCTATTTTGGAACGGTCATGTAATAACACTTGTTCTTTAATTTCACTGAAATTTCAACGCGTGAGATACGAGTAGTTCCATCAGCTGTCACTCGATCAAGAGATCAATATGTAAAACTGGTGGTAGGTAAATTATTATCTGTGAGTTCCCTTATGTCCAGCGGGTAATGTCCTAATTTAAGATAGTTAATTGGAAATAGAAAAATTCGTGCCATGTCCACAGGTGATCTGACAATCCTTCCAACATTGCAGGGGCGGTTCTTCTTTTGAACTCGTTTATGAAATTCCAATAGAATTGAAACACATGGAGCGAACATTCCAGCATCCGCCGCCGTTTTGAGAAACACTTTGTCTTCCGCACCAGCCTACCACTCCGTTCCCTAAGTATCCCCTTGTAGTTCTCGACGTCGGTGGTTTCTATATCACCGAGATCCGGGTTACCATATATTATCCTTTTCTCTTTACGGACGATTCGCCCGTTCTCCCTGATCTTTACAAGCTGCCCATACTCGATACAGGCATCTGCACAATAATCTGGCAAAACATAAGTATAGTCGTCGTTTCCATCGGTGAACATCTCCATTTTGGTCTGCGGAGATGGCTGCTCTATCCTTACAAATACTTTCTTCATCATCCGCCTACAACTCTCTTGAGTCCGTTTCCCAACCGAAAACGCCACAAAGAAGTATGTACTTCGCTTTACGCAGGTATATAGCCATGCATCACCTTCTTCAGTCCAATTTGGGCTGCCGGGCTCAATATTTTTTTGTTTTTTTTACAAAGCTCCATATTTCATCGCATTCAAGCGGTGTGAGTCCGAGGGTCTTTATGAGGTACTCATTCATCCCTAATGCATGCTCAGCCATATCCTCCAGCAGTCTCCCTATAGTGTCTCGGTGGTGACCGGTTATCCGCTCGATACTCCGTATACCGTTCTTCTCTACCAAATGTTTGCAAATATTGATTATTTCACTTTCGGATAGGTGTTTCCGGTATAACGGCGTGCCTTTTGTTTCCATGAAATAAGTCTCGCAACGCTTGCAGTAATACCTTTGATGGCCGGTGCTCTTGTATTTACCGCTTTTGATAATGTCTTTCCCAGCTTCTTTTCGATAATAATGGCATTGTGGGTTCTGACAAACAGCATCGATTTTTCCTCTTGGTCGTGCCATGGTGTTCACCAAGGGAATGGTTCTGTTGCACACTATAATAAACTATCGTATATTAGGACACTACCGTCCAGCGAATCACCGATCTTGGAGAGTTTTGCATAAATCTCGGCTGACTTTCTGATCGATGTGCGGGGACAGTCCAATATCCTCAAAAGATCAAGAACATCCTCCACTTTATCGATCCTACCTGAGTAGTAGCCCCCATAATAAAGTTCATAAACAGAAATCGGAGCGATATAACAATCATACTTTTCAATCACCGATGGAAGAACGTCTTGAAATCGGGTTTTCCCGCGCAGGTAGTCTAGGACAACATCGGAATCTACACAGATTCTTCGAGAGTCCATCTTCTCATATCCTCATTGAATTTTATGTAGATATCCTCGATGTCCAGATCACTCCAACTGCCACGGGCATTTCTAAACTTTTTAAGTTGTAATTCAGAGTATTTTCTGTTTGTCACCGATATTAACAGTTCTCTCTTGATGGTGTGGATTATTTCTGTGAGTTTTGGCAAAAAAATCAAATGGGGCGTCTGCAATTTCAGTCCACAATTGTTCTTCCAGCACCGACCTGTTGAGCATATTTTCACATCCTATTGGTGAATTGTCTAACTGGTTCGTTTATAATTCTATCGCGTCAGCCGCCGCATGCAGGATCGTCAGAGCGTCGAGCAAAGTGACGCGACCATCGCTGCTCACATCAGCAGCATCGAGCGTTGCGGCATCGCACGAGGCGGAGCCGCCACCGGCTGCGATTACAAGCGCGATCGCGGCGTCTGCGAGGGTGAGTTTGCCGTCAGAGTCGTGGTCGTCTTTTTGTGGCGTGGCGGCAGCTCACGGCTGCATGAGCGGGAAGCGGTCGATACTTTCGCCGCCGGGGATCGGGTGTGGGTCTTCGCCGATGCCGTCGCCGTCTGAGTCGGTGCCGGTGTAGTAATTACCATCGGAGCCTGTGTCCCATGCAGCCAGTCCAGTCCTACGCATCCCCCACCACCTCTCGTATCGCAAGCAGCTCCAGCCGAGATTGCGGTTTGATGTTTCCCAGATCCGGATCAAGGAACAAAATATTATCCTTGATCAGGAAATGTTTTGCAGGTCTGTTTAGTCTATGGTCATCGATGCATTCCGCATCCGTGAGTCTGCGATATTATCCAAGATTTTGCAGTGCTGCCTACCGTTGAGATAAATTCCTGCCTTCTCGACTCCGGTCGCCCTGATCACATTGAACCCGGAGATATTCACATAGTCTGCGGTCACCTCAAAGACGCGAATATATGCCGACGCCGCACGCACCATCGCCAACCAGCGTAACCCGCTTGTACACACCCACATTCCCGGGCATTCGTCCCGGCATGCACATAAATCGCATCCCACTCCCTGCGCCCGCCATCCGCCACAGCCTACATACCAGCCATCAGCTCTCGTATCGCAAGCATATCCAGCCGCGATTGTGGTTTGACACGTCCCAGGTCCGGATCGAGGAATAGAATATTGTTTTTGATGAGATAGTGCTTTGCAGGTCTATCCAATCCCTGATCATCGATACATTCCGCGGATGCAAACCTTGCGAGGATTACAATAATATCTTCCCTTTCAACCGTATAATCAGTCTCCCCAATCGTTATTCTCGGCTTGGTGTAATTCAGGTAGTCAAGCAGATCCTTTAGCTGGTTCACTCTCGTAGCAAGCATTTTCTTTGCAATGTTTTCCTTTTCACCGGCACGAATTAACTTTAACAGGCACACTGGCTTTCCGCCGCAGTATTTCCACGCAACCTCCAGTTCATCATTAGTGAAACCATGTTCTTTCAGAAACGCGGCGTTCGTCTCGTAATCAAAATCATCCACCAGCAGATACTCACACCGCCCGGAGAGCATTGCCTCGCTGTAAACGCGTTCAATAAAGATCGAGTCAGACGTCACCGCAAAGACGTGGCAGAGATGCAACTCCTTTGTCAGGTCTATGAAAAAGTTGAAGAGTTCGTAGATGAGCGATCCATTCACATTCACGTCTCCGATCTTTTGAAGTTCATCCAGGATCAAGACTGGCTGCCTGCCGGTTGCCCTCACCTCCTCGAAAAGCTTTATCATGTATGAGAAGGCGTTCTTTGGTTTGTTGTCCTTGAAGACGTAATCTATAAACTCCCTTGTTATCGGTATGCCAGTAACCTTTGTAACCGACGAAACCAGTTCCGCAAGTGTCTCCTTCCTCTTTATCTTCGTAGCATTGGTATCCATCTCCAGTTCAAACAACGACTCGATGAAATCATCATAACTCGCTAAAAACTTGGTCCTGAGGTTTATGTAGAAGACGACGTACTCCTCTGGCAGCTGGTCGATCAGATGAGTGATGAGTGCGGTCTTCCCTGAGTTTATCGGTCCGTAGACGAACGTGATTAAGGACGGTTCGGAATTTAGAATATCCCTGATCTCCTCTATCTCAGGTTCCCTGTCGTGGAATTCGATTCTTTTCATGCCCGTATCTTCGCGTCCGCTCGGTTATAGTTCTATCGCGCAAGGCTTGCTGCTTACATGATTATGAGCGCCAACCCTTTTTTAGAAAAAGGTTGATGGCTGCGCCGATGCCCCGCCAGCGCTCCGCATTCAAAAACAGCATACCTCAGGTAGGATTGCGGACCGTCGTGGTCATAATTCTATCGCGTCGGTTGCCGCTTGCAGGATCATGAGCGCGTCGAGTGAAGTGACCTGCCCATCGTGGTTGACGTCAGCGGCGGCGAGCGTCGTGGGGTCGCACGAGGCGGAACCGCCGACAGCTGCGATTGTAAGCGCGATCGCGGCGTCTGCGGGGGTGGTCTGGTCGTCGCGGTTCAGGTCGCCTGACAGCTGCATGCCGCCAGCCCACGGCTGCATGAGCGGGTAGCGGTCGGTGCCTATCGCCATCTCAACGGGACGCTTTCTGCATCTGGAATACTGGTCAAGCGGTGATCGGCTCCTTGATCACAAGGTACTCTGAAAAGGCTTCTGACGCAGGAACTGGTACACCGTCTTCAGCCAACCCCCCACATGCATTACGATCGCTTCATACATATTTTGCTCAACTTCTTCGCGTGTGCTGCCGGTTGCCACATAACCAGGCAGGTCTGACGAATATGATAGAGTAGTTCCCGTTTGCTTTTTCAATGACAATTAGAAACTTGTGCACGAGTATCTCCTTTCATTTGAGTTTCGCCTGTTTTAAGATGATATTTAAGATACCGGGAGCCAGATCGTTAGTCCATCGCCACCCAGTTGGTCGCTTCCCAATTGCGGGTCACACTGGCTGAAATGCGGCACACTCGGCATGGTTGCTGCCATACCCGCGCATGCAATCAGCACCACAACCGCCAGCCACAACAGCGGACATGGGTGGACTCATCCCGCCCCCCTCGTCCACGGGAGCGCGATGGCTGCGCGCCTGCAGATGCGATTGAAATCCATGAACCATTCCAATTCTATGCATTTTCTAGTCACCCCTGCGCAGTATTTCTCGTATCGCAAGTAGATTCAGCCTTGACTGTGGCTTTATGATGCCGTTTGTCGGATCAGCAAAGAGAATATTCTCCTTAACGAGATATGCCACATCTGGTGTTATTCTCACATATTCATAGCTCTCATTCTCTGAAAATCGCTTGAGAGTCTTCATGACGCTGTTGTATGTTATTTCGATCTCGTCCCCTTCAAATAAAATCTTCTTGCGCACATCGTTCAGTACCCCTATTCTCTGGTCTATCTGCCCTCTTCTTATTCGCAGCATCTCTCTTAATTTTTCTTCTCTCTTTTCATAGTTTATGAGTTCAACCAGACAGACTGGCTTGCCACCGCAGTATTCCCACGCAACCATCTTCTCATCAGCAGTAACATCGTGCTTCTCCAGGAACGCTGCGGCAGTCTTATGATCAAAATCATCCACCAGCAGATATCTGCACCTCCCGGAGAGCACCGCCTCGCTGTAAACCTGTTCTATGAATAGTGAATCGGAAGTGATCACGAAGACGTGTGCCAGATGCAATTCCTTTGTGAGTCGCACAAAGAAATTAAATAATTTGTAAATCAAGAGTCCATCGATCTTCATATCCCCGATCACCTGTAATTCATCGATGATCATCACCGGAACACGTTCCGTTGACATTTCAACAAAGAAACGCTCAATATATCTGAACATATCTTTGCTTTTAGCCTTCTTCTCGAATATCTGTTCAAACAGATTTATTGGTATCGGGATTCCACTGAGTATCTTCAGATCCTTCAGTATCGATGTTGCATACTCACCAACGTTGTTGGTCACGCCACTCTCATCGATCTCGAATAGTACATTTAGGAAGTCTTCATAACCTGTGATGAACCGTCCACGCAGGTTGATATAGAATGGTGTATATTCCCCTGGTAGTTGCTCTATCAGGTGGTTAATCAGTGCGGTCTTTCCGGAGTTTATCGGTCCGTAGACGAATGTGATCAGGGAGGGTTCGGAATTCAGAATATTCATGAACTCTTTCATCTCCTTTTCTCTATCGTGAAATTCAATTCTTTTCATGCTCTTCCTTCGACCTCCTCTCGGTTATAATTCTATCGCGTTAGCCGCAGCCTTGAGGATCATGAGCGCGCCCGAGGAGGTGACGCGGTCGTCGCTATTAACATCAGCGGCGGCGAACATCGCGGGGTTGCGCGAGGTGGAGCCGCCGCCGCTGCGATTACAAGCGCGATCGCGGCGTCTGCAGAGGTGATCTGGTTGTCGCGGCCCGAGGTCGCCTTTTTGCGATGCGCCGCCAGCCCACGTCTGCATGAACAGGTATCTGTCGATGCTGGTGCCGCCCGTGATCGGGTGGGGGTCTTCGCCGATGCCGTCTCCGTCTGGGTCGGTGCCGTTGTAGTCGGAGTAGTAGTTGCCAGCGGAGCCTGCGTTCCATGCAGCCAGTCCAGTCCTACGCACCCCCCACCACCTCTCGTATCGCAAGCAGATCAAGCTGTGATTGTGACTTTATTATACATTTAACAGGATCAACGAAGAGAATATTCTCCCTGACAAGATATGCAATCTCCGGCGTAATCAGTTCATAAGCATAAGAGCCCTCATCCAAAAATTTATCAGGAATTTCCGTTATACGGTCGTATTTCAATTCTATCTCTTCTCCTTCGAATAAAACCTTCTTGCTTACGATCGTAAGCACCCCTATTCGCTGTTTTATCTCGCCTGTTCTGAACGTGAGCATGCTCTCGATCACATCTTCGATCTTCTTCCCGCTTGCTTTCGCATTGATCAGTTTAACAAGAGACACCGGCTTTCCACCGACGCCCTGCCATGCAATCTCCTTCTCTTGCTCACCCCATCCATAACTATCCAGAAAGTCTATCGTCCGTTCGTAATCAAAATCGTCCACCAGCAGGAAATCGCATCGCCCCTTTAACATCGCCTCGCTGTAAACGCGTTCGATGAATACCGAATCAGATGTCACTGCAAAGACATGGCAGAGATGTAACTCCTTTGTCAGGTCTATGAAGAAGTTGAAGAGTTCGTAGATGAGCGGTCCATTTACCTTCACGTCTCCAATCTTTTGCAGTTCATCCAGAATCAGAACTGGCTGCTTGCCCAAAGCCCTCACCTCTTCAAAAAGCTTTATCATATACGAAAAGGCGTTCTTTGGCTTATCATCTTTGAAGACGTAATCTATAAATTCTTTGCTTATTGGGATGCCTGTAATTTTCGTTGCCGACGAAACCAGTTCTGCAAGTGTTTCCTTCCTCTTTCTCACCACCCCCCCAGTCTCCATCTCCATCTCAAACAACGATTCGATGAAATCGTCGTAACTCGCCAGGAATTTGGTTCTGAGGTTTATGTAGAAGACAACATAATCATCTGGCAGCTGGTCAATCAGATAGGTAATTAGTTCAGTCTTTCCTGAGTTTATCGGTCCATAAATAAAAGTGATCAATCTCGGTTTCATACCCAGAATGTCCATCATCTCTTTCATTTCCGGTTCCCTGTCGTAAAAGGTTACTTCCATCATATTATCTATCCTTCATTTATGTCTTGTACCAATTATTTCTGTGATTGTGATCATAAAGCCAGTGACACAGACCCCCGATCGAAATGCCACTCCGCGTGCCACCCATCATCAGCTGCCCCACACCCGGCAGCAGACCACGAGCATTGTGGCTGTAAGCATTCGAATGTATGATTCTGCTCTCATAGCGCGATCCCTCCTGCCGCCGCCTGTGGGATCACGAGGGCGCCCGAGGAGGTGACGCGGTCGTCGTGATTCACGTCAGCGTGCGCCCAGGCGTCGCTGGTGTCGCACGAGGCAGAACCGCCGCCGGCTGCGATTGCAAGCGCGATCGCGGCGTCTGCGGGGGTGATCTGGTCGTCGCCGTTGAGGTAGCCAGTTACTGGTCGTGCTGTGGCGTGAACGGGTTGCCCAAATTTTAATTTCATGTGCGTTCGCTTTTATTCACGATCTATGGTGGAAATTTTAATAATCACAACATCCTCGATGGGTTTGTCTCGCGAGTCTGTCGCTATCTCCGCAATCACCCGCACAACATCAATCCCGTCAATCACCCTTCCGAATACAGCATATTGTCCATCAAGCCTATGTTGCGCTCCATCGCAGATATAGAACTGACTGGACGCGCTGTCCGGGTCTTGCGATCGCGCCATAGCAATGGCACCATCAACATGGGTCAGATCAGGATGGATCTCTAACTCGATGGTCTTACCAGAGCCGCCGATCCCATCACCATTCGGGCATCCGCCTTGGATCACAAAGTCATCAATCACACGATGAAAGATCAAACCATCGTATAATCCACTCTCTACCAAATCGATGAAGTTCGCTGTGGTGTCAGGCACTCGCTGTCCGTACAATTCAGCGGTAATCGTGCCCATGCTCGTCTCGATTACTGCACTCCGATTCTCCTTCAGCGTGGTCGAGTCTACTGCCGCCTGCAGGATCATGAGAGCGTCGAGGGAGGTGACCTTGCCTTCGCCGCTCATGTCGGCTGCCGGGTTGTGTGCGCCTCCGGCTGCGATTGCAAGCGCGATTGCGGCGTCTGCGGGGGTAATCTGGTCGTCGCCGTTGAGGTCGCCTTTCTGAGGCATGTCACTCCACGGCTGCATGAGCGGGTATCTGTCGATGCTGGTGCCGCCCGGGATCGGGTGTGGGTCATTGCCGATACCGTCTCCGCCGGGGTCGGTGCCGGTGTAGTCGGAGTAGTAGTTGCCAGCGGAGCCGGAGTCCCATGCATTGGTGCTATCGTCGTAGGCGTTCTGGGTGTTATTGATAAGGTTGTTGTGATGGAGGGGTGGGATCCTCTAGAGTC
>JGI12150J12686_102355_pt1 | contig 22799 bp, 23 predicted proteins | sample ANMFosRound1_FD_12686 | JGI IMG/M metagenome (IMG submission 12686)
GATTCGTTTATTCGTGTCATTCGTGATCCCTTCTGCCGATTTTATCACGAATTTCACGAATGGACGAATGACACGAATTTTAACAGGTTATTTTTTGGCAAGCCCTTAGACCATTTTATCGAAAAAACGTTACCAAAAGCGGAGAAGGTTATCTTCGCGGGAGACATTCTCGATCTATGGAAGTCTAAATGGGCTGAAATCCATAACCATCCGACATATCAACTGTTGCGACAGACCATCGTGGATCAAGATATTGACTGCACGTATCTGATCGGCAATCATGATTATATGATCAATCAGCACGTGGATGGTCTTGCTACTCACCGGGATATGGTTATTCCTTGCGATTCCGAACCAGACATCTATATCACGCATGGATGGGAGTTCGATATCTGCCATCGTTACAACGGTTCGTGGTGGGTCAGCAGACAGGTATGCAAATATCTCCCGAATGCATGTCAGCGGTTCGTGCGCTCCCCGTCCAGAATGGTGAATTTGAATGGCGTTTATAGGCGAGCGGTTCAAAGAATCCACAGGGAAGCGTGTAAATATGGAGAGGAATGCAATTGTCGGGTGATCATGGGGCACACGCACACACCACGAGCTATCGATGGTCGGGTGTATGATTGTGGTGATTGGGTCGATTCATTTACATGGATCGAGATTCGTGACGAACAAATTGAATTGAAAAGGTCTAATGGATATAATCCGGCATCAGACTCGACTTTCAAAGATCCCTGAAAATCCGGTAGCGTCCTATAAACCACGATCCCTATATACCCGGACACTACTGTCTCAGCAATTTAGTTTTGGAACACTTGATAACCTATGAGCACCACGATATCTTCATGGTAGAAATAAAGCGGCTCTTTGGTAATTCCCGTGAAATCGATCTCCATGATAAATCAAGTAAATAAGGAATATCCCTCGGTGTTAGTGATTTTATTACTTTCTGGTTACTATGGCTTCTTTCAATTCTATTAACCGCAGATGCACGCAGATAAACGCAGATGCCTGATTAACAAATCCGCGTTCATCTGCGTTTATCAGCGGTTCATTATATTTTCAACTGACCGGAAGAACTCTACAAAACCGATATCGAGCGGCTGAATAGATGGTTAATCTGATAGAGCCCGGGTTCACTGTCACGGAAGATACCAGAGAGCCGAAATTGTCCAAGCATTATGTTCCATAATTAAATTGTCGCGACACTACCCTTATTTCACGGAATAGTGATGTTCCCGGATCGCTGGCTGAGTCTTGATACCATGCCGGTGTCGTCGCGCACCTCAAGGTCTATTTCAACGTTCTGGCATGTCGCCAGGTTCAACTTCACAGGTCTTACCTTCATCCCTGTCAGGTTGTTGTAGTCATATATTGATGTGGAATTATCCCACACAGCCCATCGATATTCTGTGATGAATCCGTCCGGATCAAACGAGTCTGATGCGTCCAGTATTAGATAATCCCGATAGGATACGCTACCATTGGAATCCACCACACGCTCGATCTCGAACTGCACCTCTGCAAGCGGCACGGGCGGCATAAAGGTTCGCTCGAAGATATTGATGAGTGAGGTGATCACCTCGATCGTGAGAGGCTCGTTCTTACTCACAGGGAATGGCGGAGGGAATGTATCAAAATGGGTTGTATAGTTGATGGTGTAGTTGCTCGTGTTGGTCATACTGCCGGTGTAGAATAGCGTTATGTTCCCTGTAGTGTCCATTTCATAATTGCCAGATGGAGTGACGATGACGTTGCTACCGGTCACATTCTTAACAGTTGCGCTGTACACCATGTCAGGATATAACACGTACGGATACGCCACACGCGGATGTTTCGGCAGAGGATATGTATAATTCACGCTATTATTTGTCCAGCCCGTGAAAGTAATATTCCCATTCTCACTTGTATTGATTACGATCTCTGTGAAATTCAGGCATATCTCCTTGCTTCCTGCAGCAGGGACCACGACTCTCTTCTTGAAATTGTATCCTACGGGATATTCCTTATAATAATCGAGATCGCCAGACCCAGACCCATCCTTAGCCCTATAGTTCATTGCGTGCACGCCATTCAGACTGATCGCTGTTACGCGCGAGTCTGCGGTGTTGAGGTTCATGATGGTGACATTGACCGAATGCCAATGTGTGGAATTGCCGACAGGATCGATCGAGATGATTCTTAGATTCTCGCTCTCCACCGCGGCAAGGTGACTCTCGCGCTCCATCGCATCCTTCTGCATCCCAGATACCATAAGCGCAAGCCCGGATGCTGCGATTATCGTGATCAGGATGAGCATCAGTGTGCCGATGATGACAGATACGCCGGATTCGTCATGATACATCATACACATCATCTGATCCGATATTTATATATCTTTCCCGCATATTCTATATATCGAAACAGAATCTATGTAAAAGACATGGCAAAAACATTATGAACACCAACATTGAAGACTGGATAATAATGGTATTAACAAACATTGGGATGAAAGAAATCCCGCAAAAAAGTGTATTATTGATTGAAGAGGATTTAGGCAGCATAAAAAGTATATTCATACAGAGGGCAGGATTTGATGCCATGAAAATTGGCAAAAAGGTGCTGTACATCTCAACAAAGCGATCGAGAGAGGATGTGCTTGATCAGATGTCGATGTTCGGGTTGAATGTGAATTCAGAGATGTTTACAATACTTGGGGACTTCAAGGACCGAACAGCACTCCTTGATATGTGCCGGGAAGATACCCTGAAGCACAAGAATCTGTATAACCTGATCGATCCATCGCTCCGGGACATTTCAGGGACGGATATCTGCATCGTGGACGCTTTCACATCGCTATTCATCGATGAAGAGGTTCACATACTGGTGGACGCACTCAATTCCCTGGTCGATGTCAGCCGATACAGTGGTACAACGTTTCTGCTGGCAGCGGATATGGGCATACTTGAGGAGAGGGCTGAACGGATCATGAGATCGATGGTAGACGGCATCATCCAGTTCAGAACCACATACACAGGTGATAAGATAAACCGGTTCATCAACATCCCGAAACTGAAAGGCGTCCTGCCGCTGAGAAAGATGATACCGTTTTACATAACGGGTGAAGGCATATCCATCGATACGAGGGAACGGGTTGGGTGATCTCGATGAAGATACTCGATCGTGATGCCCTCTCCTGCATCTGTTTATGGGGGAATAGTATTCATACGAATCGCACTTATTGAGCTGGATAATAGCCATTCCAACAATAACGACCTAAAAATCGAAAGTATCAGAATTGTTCACCATTGTCGCTTAAAACACGGCGGTACAACTCTTCACCCACCCAAAAACGCGCTTCTAATCGTATCGCATCCAGAAATGGTTTGATTTTAGGGATTATCCCGGTCCGCTTCGCTTCCACCAAACAGCCAATTGAACCAGTGACAAGGATGTTGTGGAATTCAGCAATCGTACGCTCTGCGACTTCGTCCAGCAGCAACAATTCGCCATTTTGTTCCAGCGCAAGCGTAATCACTTCAGCTTCGCCATGATCCAGATCGATTTTCAACGAATTGCATAGCGCAACATCGTTAATTCTTATAACATCGATGAAATCTGCTCGTTTTAATTCTTCCGCACTGGGATATCGTTTCCCCTTCGTAAGTAGCTCTGTTTCGACGGCTTCTGGAATAACAATCCTCTCAAAGAGCTGTTCAAGAACATCCAGACGATGAATCGCGGCGAAATTGATCAGTGGCGTAGAGTCAGCGATGATCATTGCCGGCTCGCCACGCATCTATATTTTCAAGGTCTTTTTCATAGTCGGAAATGTCATATTGGCGCAGGACATGCCGTTCACCGAGCAGATAATGAAACTCGATTTTACTCAAGTCCGCCAGCCGTCTGGCATTGGCGAATGAGACGATGCCTTCGCGATAGAGCTGTAATGCCAGCTCCTCCATCAGTTCCCTTTTCAGGTGCTGGCGTGGTATTTTAGCAGTCAGCATTACTTTTTCTGGAATTTGCAGAGTAATGGTTTGCATGATCTTCTTTAGTTCTCTCCGGATTTTTAACTTTGTGTTCCGGGTGGGCTAAATATGAGTTCACCAAAAAACCCCTCCCAACAAAGCATACTTTCACTCCCCGGGCAGCACCCGAACGTTCACCCGCCCAACAGCATCACCAGCTACCGCCCGACATAGACGCCCTCATCAATGCCGGGTATCGCAGTTACCTTTACGAGACCATCCGGTCCTGTCTTCACAATCCGCGGGTTCACACTCCCCTCAGGCGATATGCTGATGCTGACATAGACATCGGGCGCGGGATTTCCCCCGGGATCGGTGACATTGAAGACGAGCTGGTCACTGAGCGGAAGTCCGCCAAACCCTTCCTGCCCACCACCCGATACCAGTTCGATCCTCATCTCTGCTGCTCCAGGACTTGGGAGTATTAGCGTGGTATATACGATATAGCAGGCAATAATCAGGATTGCGGAATGCTTGAGTCCGTGCTTCATCTCGCCTTCCGTGATCTGACCGATGATGATTCCGCCAAAAAGCGCGTTTAACATGATCATGTGAAAGAAACCACGCTCAAAGTCAATCTCGCCTACTCCTGAATTCCCGAAGAGAAGTTCCATCCCCATCCCCTGAATCAGCGGAAGAAGCGATGTAGATAGGATGTATGCCAGCATAACGATGATTCCCTGTGCAAGATAAAATATAACGACGTATTGTTTAAGGTTTCCTTCCTTCTCGCGCTCTATCCCGATCACAGCCCGCATATCTTCTGATGTCCTGAGTATGAGGTCTGCGACCGCGCCGCCCGTATATGCTGCCTGTACCACAAGAGCTGTGTACCTTGTGATCAGGTTGCTCCCAAGCGCTTCCGCCATGTCATTCATCGCATCCGAGAACGAGTGCCCAAGAACCATAGCGGATGCAGCACCTCTCACGTTGTTGGTGATCGCCCCAAGATCAGTTGTCGATAGGTCGATAACACCCCTTATCGGGTCTATGCCGCCCCGCATCAGTTCGGATAGTTTGAAGAGAAACTCGCTGTATGCGACCTCGCGTCTCTTGAGGAGCCTCTTCTGGCGGTACGTATCGATCGAATACGGTATGATCGCAATCAAAACCGCAAATACAATTATGCGATCCAGATCGTCCTTTGGTTTTGTCCCGGGAGTCTTCTCCTGCGCGTCCGTGCTTCCGCCGCCTTCGTCCTCCCCGACTTCCTCCACAAGTGCTTGATATGCAGCAAGCCGCGCATCATCTTTGCCACTGCCAGCGCCCGCGCCCGCGCCTGATTCTTCCTGAATGGTAAAGACGTGACCTGTGAGCGCCGCTGCGATGACGAGTATGATTGCGGCGATCACGGGAATCGCCACTGTGAAGTACTCCCGCTTTATGTCGTATTTCAGTTTTACGATCTGCGAATACCTGTTGATGCGCACCCGTAACGCAACTGATCTCCTGCTCATACCGGACTCCCCGAATATTTCATAGAGAGCATGGCAAGGAAGATGATGTTTACAAACGGCAGCACAAAGTAGACAAAGACGTTGAAGAGATCCCGCGGCTCAAAGATTCCCATGTCTATGCCGAGCGCGCCGCAGACCACAATACCGAGGATTGCGAGCACAACACTCATCACAACGCCGCCGAGATACCCCTCGCCGTAAACAGAGAGCGAATCCACAAACTCCTTCTGGATCAGTCTCCGCATAGTCATCATGTCCCTCGATTTTATCTCAAGATAATCCCTAAACCCACTCCCTGAGTGTATGATATTTGCAAGATCGATGCAGACCGCCCGAAACATCTCAGACGGCGTATTCTGTATCAGGTCGCTCATGGCTGTTACCGCATCCTCGCCAAGGATATCGACCCGGTATATGACCTTCCCGAACTCCTTTGATATGTGCCCATAATCCTCGATGCTGATTCTCCTGACCACATCAATCGGCGACGTGCCCGCGCTTGCAAGTACCGACATATAGCCGAGCATGTATGGAAGCTCCTGCTCAATATTCATCTTCTTGGCAGATATCCTGTTGTACAGCACGAACGGGAATCCGCCGAGCGTGAGCCCGAAAGTGAGTATGGAGAGGACTGTGACATAGACCATATCACCCCGAAATAGGATGGTTGATGAAACGAACATCATAGCTCCTGCAACGAGAGCGGTGACACCTGCAAGCGAGACAAACATCCCGGACGTCATCTCAACATCAGACTGGTACAGCATCTTTGCAACAGAATCCTGCGGCGTTTCATCGATGTACCGCCCGAAATGGTAGCAGAACATCTTGTAGCGTTCTGTGAACTTCACGCCATCTTCTCCATCATCGCATCCTTATCCCTTGAATACGTTCTTATCGCATTTACAACGCGTTCATAGTCTGTAATATAATTATTTGCAAGGTGATCCAGTAGTTCTGCCCTGTCATTCAATTCATTTAAGAGATAGCCCTCTTGTACCCCGAATTCCTCTCTTATCCCTGCGAAGAGAGCGCAGTTTCCACTGTATTGGAATGTGTCAGAGACCGGATCCCACTTAAAGATCGGGTTTGTGATCAGATCCCCGCGGTCAGGATCGATCTCGATGATCTCAACAATGCCCGATGCCCGCCTCATGTAATGCTCGCCCTTCTTCACCATCGAGTTGAATATGATATTGTCCACACTCGAAAACAGACTTCGCGGAACGTTCATCGGGTTCGACTCGACCCTTGAGAGAAGTTCCTTCATCGATCCCGCATGGATCGTGCCGAGACACGGATGCCCGACCGAGATCGCCTGGAAGAGCGTGAATGCTTCGCTTCCCCGCACCTCGCCGACCACGATGTACTCCGGGCGCTGCCGCAGCGCAGCAGTGAGCAGATCATAGAGTTCGATGTCGCCTGCTGACCCGCCTTTGCCCGATCCGTTCCCTGACGCTTTTGAGAGGGCTGCCTCGCCTCCGAATCCGGATCTTGTGACAGATTGCGTCCAGTTCGGATGCAGCAGGTTTAACTCTGCGGTATCCTCAATCGAGACGATCTTATGTTCCGGGCGTATGAACGCACAGAGCGCGTTTAAGGTCGTTGTCTTTCCCGATGCGGTTCCGCCGGCTGCCAGCACCGAGCGTTTGTATTCGAGGATGATCCAGAGGTATGCAAGCTGTTTCGAATCAAAGGTTCCGTATTTGATCAGATCGACCGGAGATACCGGATTTGACCTGAACCGCCTGATCGTGAAGGTTGAGCCTTTTCTTGTGACCTCGCGTCCGAGTGTGATGTTTATACGGCTGCCGTCTGCAAGCGTTGCATCCCGTATCGGCTGGAGCACAGAGATATGCCTGCCAGCCGTTTGCGCGATCTTCATCACGAAGTTGTTCAGTTCCACCTCCCCAAAGGTGACATCGGTCCGTACAGAGCCGTATATCCTGTGGTTGATGTAGATCTGGGAATTCGGTCCGTTGCAGGTGATATCCTCGATATACGGGTCTTTCATCAGGACGTCGATCTTCCCGTACCCGATGTACTTCTTCAGGAGGTGGTAGAACATCTTCTCCTTCTGGAAATAATCCAGATTCAAGAGGTATATGCTGATGATCATCGAAAACCGGTCTCTTAAGTATTCTTCACGATTTCTATCCCCGATTATCACGATTTCGGAGTGGATCATCTTCTCAAACGCGTTTTCGATGACCTTTAAGTACCTCAACTCACCCTCGCTCAGCAGAGGTTCAACGGTATGATAAACAAGCTCTTCGCCCTCGAAACGGACATTCACGTACTGAAACGGTGGATCTACCCCATAGGTGACATTGACCTCCGAGAGCGGCACTCCGAGAACCGGAGCCGACACCTCGCCCAGTTCAAAGCCAAGAGTCCTTATAGATTTGCTTTTTGGCGTTAGATACCGCTTGATTCGCTTCCGTATGTCATCTGTCCCGATCCTGTCGATCTCCGCGAACGATGGTATCCGTTTAAGCGATCGTTTAAATCTACCTGGCGGCTTTGGATGTTTCGCAGGTTTCACAGGTTCCGCAGGATCGTCTTCCGCTTGATCAGCAGGGACCTGCCTCTTCCGCCTCAGACTGAATCTGGATCTCTTCTTTTTCGCGGCAGGTTCGGGTGCGACGTCTCCCCCTAATGGGGCAGGTTCCGCCGGCTCCATGATGGTCTCGGGAACGGACGTTTCATCTTGCGGTGATGCAGGTTCAGGGGGTGCGCGTTTTCTGCGCAGTATTTTTGTAATCTTGAATCTAACCAATCCGACTCCTCCATAACATTATTCGCTGGAACATCTGTTGTAATCTTCCTGGCAGCTTTGCAGAACCGTTTCCGGTCCGACCGAACGCTTCCATAAATGCCTGTTCGAATTTCTCGCGGGATTTTGCAGGATCGTCTCCTGTTTGGTTGAGGGGATTTTGGATTATCTTCGGGAATGGATTCGGAAAACCACAGAGCGCACAGAGGACACAGAGAAAACAGCAACTCCCTGCGTGCTGCGCGTCCTCTGTGGTTAATCTTCTTTGCCATAACCCAACCATCGGAAGGGATTTAGAAAACCAATGGTCGAGAGATGCCACCCCTCTCCGCTTCAGTCTGAACCCGAATTTAACCAATTCGACTCCTCCATAGCAGCATTCTTGTTGCTGCGTTGATCAGCATCACGACGACGATCAGGACAAAGGCGGCTGCGAACCCGTTTGATGCAGGGATGAGATGCGGGAACTCAAACGACCGGTACACTGTGATCGGAAGCGCTGCGGCAAGATCCTGTAACGGATATATCTTCATCCCGAATATCAGCCCTTCACGCGGGAGAACCTTGAATTCAGGCATAAACTGGGTGTAGCCCGCTGTCAGGATCACCACCGCAGACTCCTCTGCCGCCCGCCCGATCCCGAGAACCATGCCTGTGAGTATTCCTGTGAGCGCATACGGGAGCGTTATGCGGCGCATCGTGTCCCATTTCGATGCGCCGAGCGCGTAACTTGCCTCCTCGAGTTCTGCCGGGACTGTGTCTATCGCGCCCTCTGCCGCACGCTCGATAACAGGCAGTATCAGAATTGTGAGCGCGATCGTTCCTGCGATTAGCGAAAATCCGCCTGTTACAAACTTCATGTAGTAGACAAGGAATAATAGCCCGAAGATGCCGAGAACAATAGAGGGAGTTCCTGCAAGCACATCGAGCAGGAATCCGAATGTACGCACAAGGGTTCCGGGTTTTGCATACCTCTTGAGATATATCGCAGTCCCGACGGCAAGCGGTGTTGCAAGCGCGGTTGAGAGAATCGAGAGCAGGAGTGTTCCCGCGATTGCGTTAGCGATTCCGCCGCCAAGACCCGGGACCTCTGATTCCGGTGTTATCAGGAAGTAGAGACTGAGACTGGGGAGCGCTTCAAGCGTGATCCGTCCGAGAATTCCGATTAGTGCGAGGAGGGTGATTGCTGCTGCGATGTACGAGATCGCTTTGAAGATGTGTCCTTCGAGTGTTCGTTTGTTCATGGGTATTTTATCTGGTTAGAACTGGTTTTTGAGACTTTTTATTATCTTCCGGAATGGATTCGGAATTGATCTTCTTTGCCATGAGCCATTTCCGGAATAAATTGAAAAGTGCCTGATTTCTTTCGAGTTTATTAACCGCAGATGGACGCAGATAAACGCAGATGCCATGGTTAACAAATCTGCGTTCATCTGCGTTTATCCGCGGTTCATTATATTTTTCAACTGAGCAGAAGAAATTAAAAGGTCTCATAACCTGCCCCCGATCTTCCTTGCAGCAGCCACAAAGATGATCTCCATCGTAAAGAGAACCGCCGCAATCCCGAAGAGCGCGCTTCTGGGCTCATCCATCGCACAGTAATATCCGATGTCATTTAAGATCTTTGAGGTCATCGCATACCCGGTATCGAGCACCGATGACGGGATATGCGCGGAGTTTCCGAGTAGCATCACAATCGCCATCGTCTCGCCCATCGCGCGCATCATCCCGAGGATCGTTGCTGCAAGGATGCCGCCTGATGCTGTCGGCAGCACAACCTTCCGTATCGTCTCCCAGTGGGTTGCGCCGAGCGCAAACGATGCTTCCTTGTACTCAAACGGGACTGCACGCATCGCATCCTCTGATAGAGCGATGATCGTCGGGAGGATCATCACAGCAAGGATCGTTGATGCGAGAAGGACGCCTGTTCCACTGTTTGGTGAGGGGTCACTGAAGAACGGGATAAATCCGAGCGTGCCGCTTAAGAACGGGTCTATGTGATGCTGGAATATATTTTCGAGCACAAATAGCCCGAAGATGCCGTAGACGACAGATGGGATGCCTACAAGAAGTTCGATTGTCGGGCGCATGATTCCTGCCACGCGGACCGGCGCAAACTCGGAGAGGAATATCGCAGTAAAGACGCTCACTGGAACTGCAAGCAGGAGGGTTACAGCAGTCATCACAAGCGTTCCGATGATAAAAATCCTGATGCCATAGACCTGCTCGGAATAACTCCATTTCGTTCCTGTGATGAAGCCAATGCCCTGGCTTTCAAATACAGGGAGCGCGGTCTTGAAGATGAATACGATGAAGAAGATGGTGATTGCTGCTGTTGCGAGAACGCAGGTTAGAAGGAGTAGGTGCGGCAACTTTGATCGGAGTTCGTCTGGGTTCATCTTTAAAAAATAATGGGTGATTTGTGCCCGGATCAGGCACAAATCATGAGGGGTCTCACGCAATCGAGGTTACTGGGAAGTATCCACACTCTTCGAAGTAGGTTGCTGCACCAGGGGACATCGCGAAGGTGATGAACGCCTGTTCCATCGAGTTTGGATCGCCGTTTGTCATGTAGTTCAGCGGTCTTGCCAGCTTGTTAGGATATGTGTCCTTATTGGAGTCCTTCAACTGATCCTTGATGTCGTCCTTGGTTGCAAAGTATTGCTTGCCATCATAGAGATTGATTGCCTCGGCGTCATCACTACCGTCTGCAAATCCGAAGTCAACGAAGCCTATGCTGTTTGGCGTGTCCTCCACTGCTTTAAGCACACCGGCATTGCCTGATTTACCCTCTACGCTGCTATGGAAGGTCGTGTTTCCAACCCACTTACAGAAGGTGTCCTCAGTGCCTGACTCTTCCGACCGATCGAATATCTTGGTTATGGCTGACAGATTGCCTGATCCGCCGGTTCCATTCACGTATAGATCATTCACCTCAGCCTTGGTGGCATTGGTTATAGAAGTGCCGTGGACGATTACAACAACTGCGCTGCCGCCGATCTTGTGCGTCTTGATGTTCGGGTACTTCGCCGCTTCCTCAGACTTCACGTCTCTTGATGCCGCGCCGATGTCAACGATGTTCATTCCGGTTGATGATACGCCTGCACCAGAGCCGCCGCCCTGTACTGTGATCTTGACGCCCTGATGGTCATCCATGTACGCTTCTGCGAGTAACTCTGATACCGGCTGCACGGTTGTGCTGCCCGCGATTAAAATTTCGGTCGAGGATGCTGATGTAAGCTCCCCGGTGTTCGATTCTTCGGATACATCCGATGAGAACGTCCCCATGATCGTTCCCACAGCCGCAGCACCTGTAATTGCCACGACGACGAGGACGAGCGTTGCCACGATAGGCGAGACCGCACGCGTGTCCTTCCACATTCCTGTAAACAGGTCTTTAATCCTTGTTCCTGTGTTCATATTCTGTTTCCTCCTTTGTGTTGGTTTTTCTGTTCTTGTGACAGAGTGAGCACTCACTCTATCAAGTTAGAGCGACTCTTTTCCGGATCAGACCCCCGAGACTCCTCGGTTGTCTACCAGCGCGCTCTGATGATATGATTGTAACTGCGCCTATATGAACTTTGTACATGGGATATATGTATGCGCAAAATACCTATAGTTAACATTGAAATCTATATAGATGAACAAACATGCAGCAGCAGATAAAAACGCGATGTTGAGGGGCATTGTGCCGATAATACGGTATCATTCGTGCTCGGTCAAGCCATATAGATGGGGATGAAAATAAGATATATGAGCAGGGAATTTATTGCTTGTTGGAATTTTGTCTTCCGATATGATCGTTTATCAGGGATATGAATTCATAAAAATCGCCGAGATTCTCTGATACTATATTAAAAGCGAGATTATCATCAAGTTTTCCATATCGATGAACCATGATGTTTCTAAATCCTTTCATGGCGCCCAACTTCTCTTTCATCTCTTCAGGTAGTATCTTATTCCGGATCAAGTTGTCCACAATATCTTCATCGCTCCCGGGAACTCCAAGATTGTGATCGGCGTTTAGAACTGCACATATATCAAAAAGATTTTCTATACAAAATTCAAATCTTTTGTATATACCATCCTTAATTATTCCTAACGATAAAAATTCTTCACCAGTCTCTGGTAGATACTCTTCTATTATATTCAGACTTTCCTCTATCTCCTTTATTTTTGTTTTTATGAGGCTTATTCTCATGCGATACACTTCTCCCCGATGTAATCATAATATCTGTGTTTAAATGAATTAAAATCCTTCATTGTCTGCCGTGCGATCTCATATAAGAAGTTTCGGTCTTTGCAGTAGATCACCTTGCCTTTCAGAGCGTCTGTCCTCACATACAGCGGAAGTTGTTGGAAGATTTGTATATCGTAGATGTCATCAAAAAGACTGGAGATCACTTTGAACCGGTATCGAGATGCGCAACTGTCGTCGTTGGTGTCATAATAAATTGCCAGATCGATGTCTGAGTCTTCAGTCATCATCCCTTCCACAGATGAACCATACTGGATGATAAATTTAACTTTCTCAAAATCATCCAGTGAGGTGATCTTTTTAATGGCTTTACTCAATTTGGAATCGAGTGAGTTCATAGTTTTCTCCGGCACGATTTTAAGAGCGGAAGCGATATTATCATTGTCATTGAGAGAATCAGTTTCTTTTTTATGTGATGGCGAACTGGATACCCAATATTATATACGGATTGGTGAGTGCAGATCGTACTGTTTTTGCCTGCATTTAGCGCATTCCCCGATTACGCCCACATCATCCTGTCCATCTTCCGCTCGAACTCGCCGAGGTCTTTCGCGGTCACTGCGAGATTGATCAGTTCGTCCGGCAGAGCGCTGTTTCGTTCGCGGAGGTTGTGGATGCGCTCGGATAATCGGTACGAAGCCGAGCCGAATCGTGTTTTGAGTACGGAGTGGATGCTTTTTTCCATGCCTATTGTTATGCCCTTTTTAAGAGTCTCTTTATAGAATGTTGACTGTTGTATCAGGTCTTCGTTTATCACTGCTTTCACCATCTCTTTCGGATATTTCAGTTCTGCAAATATCCATGTACATACATACGAATTCACGCCCAGCTGCTTCTGCTTTATCGCGTCCTCTACCATGTAGAAACATTTGATAAGATGCGGTGTCGGCGGGCAGGGGTGTGCCCTGTCGCGTATGTTCTCGATTTGAGTTCCTGTTATCCGGATCACCTCATTTTGATGGATAAACACCTATTAACTGTTTTTTTGAGCGGTCTCAAATACAAAAACCCAAATCCGTAACGCCCGAACATCAACCGATGCGCCTCACGCCATCTTGTCCAGCTTTCGTTCGAACTCACCAATGTCTTTCGCGGTCACTGCGAGCTTGATCAGTTCGTCAAAGAGAGCGCTGTTTCGTTCCCGGATGTTGTGTACGCGTTCGGACAATCGATCGGATACTGAACCAAAACGCGCCGCAAGTGCAGCGATGATAGTCTTCTCCATGCCTTCTTCCCTACCTTCCTCAAGCACATCCCGATAGAACGGGGACTCTTTCAGCAGTTTATCCTGTATCATGTTTTTCACCACCTCTTTCGGATGTATCAGGCTTGCAAACGTTGCCATGCACATATATGCATTCGGACTTATAAGATTTTCCCGAATCGCCTCAATCATCCTCTCCCTGCACTCATTGAGATTTGCATCCGGCATGAGCGGCGCGAGTGCGTAGAGCCCGGCGAGCTTATTCTTAAACACCATCTTCGATTTCAGTTCCCAGACCTTGATCACATCGTAGTTGAACGCAATCACGTGCTTGTTCCGGACGTGGGAGCTATACGTGGTCTCGATTGGGACGCTCGTTTTGGCGAGATAAACCACAACCGGATACACTGGCAGCCCGTACCTGTCAAGAATCCTCGCGTAGTACGTGAGCATGCGAACCGGCATCTTGGGGTCGTATCTCGTCTGAAATTCGATGTGGATGATCGACTCCTCGCAGCCCACAATCTTCGCAATGAAATCAGCGCGACGCTCGTCTGCCGGGAGGGATTCTGATATCTGTTCGAGATCCGGCTTTTCTCCGAGGACCAGTGTTGCGATGTCTCTCGAAAGCTCTGGTGCGATGTATTTTGTGGCGGAGTCGTACGTTATGCATCACGTATAGATGTGCCGGAGGTTACTAAATGTTCCTGTGTCGTCCGGACTTTTCAGAGGGGATTTGCGTACAGGAAGTCGGTTTTTGCTGTTTCCTGTGGTTGTTTGCGAAGAAGATATTATTCTATCAGCATGAGGCAAATAGGCAGGGAATTTATCAATTGTATCTATGGTAACAGAATCCGTTACTTTGGATGAAAAAAGGAAAGGTCTGTCAAAAAAGCTTATATCATCTGATCCAGCTTCCGTTCGAACTCGCCGATGTCTTTTGCGGTTGCTGCGATCTTCATCAGTTCGTCCATCAGAGCGCTGTTTCTTTCCCGGAGGTTGTGTGTGCTTCAACATCCGAGCCGAAACGCGCTGCAAGCGTGGTGATTCTCTCTCGCCCAATCGCGCCCAATCGCCGCAAGACCGGCAATCAGAGTCTTTTGCATCTGTTCACGTTCCCGGCGAAACCGGGGGACCAGCCGTCCGCAACAGTACAAACGCCAGCAAGAACCCTGAAACCGCAATCAGGATCACGATCACTGTGAGCGAGGTATCTGCAATGGTGGATGCCATTTTACCTACGGTCCCAACGACAGAACCTGCCCACTGCATCCCTCCCCTGAGCTGGTGCGGTAGTCGGTCGGTTACGCCGAGTTGCGGTGATGTATGCAGTGTTGTCTGGTTGCCATCCGACCGGTTCAGCAAAACCTGCTGCGATGTTTTGAACTGTGTCGAATTTGAGGGTTCGGTAGGTGTCGGTGTCGGTACCGCGGTCTCATTGATGTCCACCTCCCCCGACCCATTATCCGGCGTCACCCAGCCGCCTGCCGACGGATCCCAGATCTGCACCACCTCGGCACCAGCTGCCCAGAACGAGGAGCGAACCACGCCTTCGTAGTAGTTTCGAGCCCTGAACCAGACCTCAGCGTGCGGAAGATCCAGTTTATCGAACCGGTCAGGACGTATCAGGTAGGATGCCTCAAGCGACGTTCCCGGCGGCAGAAGAACGCCCTCTACTGTTATGCGGTGGGAATCATCGACCCTGCAGAGATCAAGATCCCATTCAGCAAGCGGCAGTCCGCCGCCAATGATTCCCTCCTCAGCACTCTCTTCGATATAGCCCGCGCCAGCAGGCACGGTGTCTGTGAGGTTGATATATGCAGCGCGGTCACCATCGTTTCGCAGATTCAGGGTTACCTTATATGCCCCGCCTTCTGGTTCTGCGACCGTTTTGGTCAGGTTTATGTGGGGTCCATGAACCGTGATCGTAACGCCGCTTGATTCCCACGAAAAATCCTTTCCATAGAAATCCGCCTCAACAGACGGCGCATCGAAGGTATACTTGCCCGGCTTTGTCGGGAAGAGCTTGTACCCTATAGAATATGGAGTCTCCTCAGATACGCACGCTGGCGATCCTTTGGTATGGGTCTCGGCAATCTCAAAGCCATCCGGGATCAGGGAATCTGTGATATTGAGATTACGGACAGAATAGAAACCGACGTTGTAAACGCGGAGTTCCACGGTACTCCACTCACTCACGTTGTATATCACCGCCTCTGGCATACCTGCGACCAGCTCGCGCAGACTGTACTTATTCGATCTCATGAGATTGCACGGGCTCATATTGATCTCGTCATAGCTGACCGATTTTACCACCCGGATCTCAGGGTCGGTGCAGGTGAGTGTCAGGGAATTATTTGCCGCATGTTGCCCGTCCTTGATGTCAAATCCTTTAGCATAAGCCGATATACTGTAATTGATCTCATAAGGCGAGGTTATTCCATCCCATGCTGGAGCAATAACCGTAAAATTGATCGATTCTTCAGCATCTTTCTCCATGCACCCTAAATTTTTGTATATGGTCTGATCATGAAACTCTAAGCCATTGTAACCCTTCAATTCCAGTTCCCCGATCTCAACTTCCAATTTGACAGTCTCTATCCATGCATCTCCTGCATTCCTGACATCGATCGTGATCGTCTTCTCTTCTTCCGGGGCATACTGGTCAGAAGATACGTGAATCTCCTCGAAATCCTCGGATGTCGCATCGATGGTGATATCGAGTTCAGGCAATCCTCTGCGATAGAATTTGAGTTGCGCTGATGGAGTTTTATGCGAATCTGTGGTTATATCGGTCAGTTCCACTTTTATCTCGGAATCCCAGTCGAAACAACGATCATCTTCCAGCAGGTTAAGATTCAGGATCGCTTTCCTCACCTCCCCGCCCTTCTCGATCGATATGGCGGATGCACTCAGACTGACGTCAAAATCGTCAGCCCGCAGGGTGTACACATCACCACCCTCCTCACTCTCCTCGCCTATAACGAGTTCATAAGTCCTGTCCCATGCGATGCTTGCGCTGCCAGAGCTTACCCATTCCACATCGGCATCCAGATCGTCATTTAAGCATTCATTTGCGGTGGCGAGTGCTGGTGTCAGCAGCAGGGAAAAGAGGACGATGAGGACGATGATGGTGATATTTCCTGTCATTTAAATCTTCTGACATAAATAAGGAGTATGAGCATTGCACATACGCAACCGATGATGGCGATTCCGATAGCCGTCAATGGGGGCGATTTCTCCTCCACAGAAAATTCTACAGGTATCCTGACAGCCGTTCCGATGCCAAGACCTGTTGACGCACCCGGAAAACCTGTGATAAGAAGGCTTCCTGAATGATCCCCCACCTCAAAGTCAGATGGGATAGCCATGGTAACATTGATCAATCTGCTCTCCTTCGGATTCAATGCGAATTCGGAAGCAGATAGTTCGGTTATATCCTCAAATGTCTCTGCTTTCACAACGATCTTCTCGACCTCACTACCGGTGTTGATGACGTAGAGACTCTTTGCTGATCCGTCGCCAGTCTCCAGAACCCCGTAATTGATTCTGTCAGGGGATGCTCCTACCCCTAATGCAGATGCGGTCTGTACGTGTGTCGCAATCATGAGAAGAGCGATTGCCGCCAGCATAAATACTTTTTTATCCATTATCATTTCCTCCTGTGTAAAATAAAGAGGGGCTCATATCCCCTCTGCCACGAACAGCACGGTTCCATCGTACTCTCCGCCAGCCCACTCGGGAACCTCTAGCGATGCCGCGACATCCTCTGCGTATTCGAAGTCGGTTACATCGGCGGGTATCCCAACAGAAAAACCATCCACGAAAGCACCATTCAGTCTGATCGCTTCGGTGTAGAAGTCGTTTGGATCACCTCCAATTTTCGCGGTCACAACAACATCATGGGTGCCAGTGTTCGCAATCCTGATCTGCCGCGTAGCCGAACTGAATCCCGCCCCGATCGTTCCGAAGTCAAGCGCAGACGTCTCAACCGTGATCGAGATCGCAGGAACGACATTTGCCGAGAGTTCGGTTGTAGCCGTATCAGGTTCCAAACCCACCGGATCGCCCGGACAGGTCAGGTTGATTACTGATATGCTGCCCGCGATCTCATCATCCTCATGAATATTCCTTTCATTCTCAGCCTCATTGGCTATGAAGGCATAATTGCCATCGGGAGTGATGCCAATGCTATCTGGCACCTGACCGACTGAAAACTCAGCAAGCAGGTCGTAGGATGTGAGGCAGAATGCGAGTACCTTCCCGGGATTGACCGTCGGGTTCACTCCATCAGCTATACTGACCAGAGCGTAATTGCCATTTGGAGAGACTGCCACCGATGTAGGCTCGCCATACCCGGAGAGGTCGAGAACTTGCTCTTCGTTGATGTCAGCAAGGTCACTGATGTTTAAAATGATGAGTGTATTCTCCTTGGAATTGGTCACCACGAGACGCTGCTGGTCGGGAGTGAAGGCAACGATCTCAGCCTCCCTGCCGCTGGGGTCAAAATTCACCCGCTCGCCAAAGGACGGGGCGCTGCCGTTTAAGATCGGTATCAGGCTCACTGTACCCTCCTCTTCATTACCAACCGCGATAAGATCGCCCCCCAGACTTATGGCAACCCCTTCCGGCTCAGCCTCCCGGTAATCCGGATTTTGCAGATCGCCCGTGATACCCACTGGCAGCAGGCTCATATTGGTTACATTACCAGGGTCCGTAACATCAAGTACCAGTAGCGAGGCTGATTTTTCCAGAGCAAGCACTGCATAACTGCGCCCCGCTCTATTGAATATCACCACGCCCTCGGGATCTACTTCGCCCTCGTCATGTTTGAAATTAGGGTCATCCATTGGCAGGAATTGAAGTACGTCAATTGTACCGATCAACTCTGCACTGGCAAGCCCATGGCTCAGGTCAATGAGAGAGATGCTCTGCCCCTCTTCATTCGCGGTCACTGCTACTTTCCCATCAGGCGAGATCGCAATACCATCCGGTTCTGCCTCGTCCGGGAGCTTGATTATTTTTACCAGCTTGCTGTGATTGACCACGGCAACCGCGTTTCCCTCCTGAACGGTAATGAGCGCACCCTCGCCATCTGGTGTGGTAGCAACGAACTCAGGCTCCAGACAATCGAGGTCAAATCCCATTGCCTGCCAGTCCTCTGCCAGCTCAATAAAGTGGTGCTGCCCCTCGAGAGTGGCGGGGGCGGGCAAAGCCGCAGCCGTTATCACTAAAACAGCTAAAAAGCCAATTGATACAATTCTATTTTTCATCATCGATCCCTCAATTCGTATCTAATAGGGGAGCTCAGGTCTCCATCAGGTCCGGCCTCATAAACACAGGCGCAGTCACCTGCGAAAAACCAATTTCATCTTTAATAAGGCGAATTATGTCTTTTGCGCCATCTTCATCTGCCAATACCTGCGACACCGGTATCGGCAGCGTCGGAATGGCGGTTAATCCGATCTTTATACGTGTTCTGTTCATAGTTGTTATGCTCCCTATTCTGGTGGTCGATCGCCTGATCGGGAGTTCGCAGCATAGGAGGCATATCGACCACCACGGTACACGCGTGGGAGGATATGGTATATAAAATTTGCACAAATGATGTATTTAGAGGTGATTTACCTATAGGTGATACCAGAGACTATATAGATTCGATCACAACTTCGCTCCCGCTCCCCGGAGGTCTCAGGCAGCCATTTCCACAAACGGCATAAACACGATCATTCTGCCGTCGATCTCTTATTCTGCTCAGCAATGTGTTTTACCATGCTTTCCGTGAGATAACTACAGAACCAACAAAGTTAGGAATGAAGAGCATCCATGAGGGAGCCGATATCCGGGCATGGGTGGCATATCACTGTAACATCTTATTCGCTTATTACTAACATCTCTCCGCGGAGTATTCTTACCCCTCCGAGCCCCTCCAGTTCTTCCGTATCAGGTAGATAAATTATAGTAGCGTATTCTCCTTCGTGCACCTCAAATCTATCGATAATGTGGGATGTTTTGTTCCACGCAAAACCGTGTAAAACCAAAACTTCGCCTCTTTCAACGCCTACAAAGAGTTTATCTTCATATTTCGACGAATCAGGATTTATTTCCAATAATCTATCCACCTCCTCATTCGTTACACTACGATATTCTTTGCGTTCAAATTCACCCATGCTCTTCCACTGGGATTTGGTAAAGTAACTTAAGTAAGCTCTGCACCGGTCGATCGTGTCGATTTCAAGAACGTTAGCGTCGTAAAGGTTAATAGTAACTTGTTTATCTTCTGGTCTGTGTAAAGGTCTTACTGCCAATTGAAGGTTATATTTGTTAGCGTCAAAACCTGCCCCTCCCCTAATACTTATTCCGGTGTCAGCTACAAGTTTTCCGTGAGAGTTCACAAGATTTGATATCGTTACCTTTGCCTCGTCGTTTTTAAGGAATCTTTTTAAGATTTCGATGTCGCTCAAATTTTCAAGTTCTTTTAGTTCTTTTGACCCCGCTATATCAATAAGATGATCCTCCGGAGATAGTAGGTGGGGTATGGGTGGCACAGTTTCAGGACGCTCTACCGGGGTCACTTCACTATAATATACTATTCCACACGTTGCTCCGAGAATAATGAATATTACTATGAGGATGCTTCTCCAAAGTTCTTTTGTTGGTTTTTTATTCATGTTCGTAGATGGTTATTATGAATCTCAAAGATGGTTTCTTCCCTGCCGCCGCAAAGCCTGATTTCACTTAAACGTTGTATATCCGAACAGCCCCTATCTATAGATCCTTCCAGACAAACTTCAATCATCGCCTACTCATCTTTGTATTCTTCTCCTGCATTAAGGCTTTGCCAACCTCACAAAACCCCGTAATTGCTATCTGCGATCTGCGATCCCGCGCTGTTCACCGGCGCCACGTAATGACGGTGCATACCAGCAAACTTGCGCAGAACGTGTGGAGCCCGGGCTCTGAATAAAAAAAGAAGGGGGACTCAGGTCCCCTCTGCCACAAAGAGCACCGTTCCATCATACGCCCCGCCAGCCCACTCGGGAACCTCAAGCGACGCCGCGACATCCTCTGCGTGTTCGAAGTCGGTGATGTCAGCAGGTACCCCAACAGAAAACGCATCCACAGAACCGCCGTTCAGCCTGAGCGCCCCCTCGTAGAAGCCGTTCTCATCTGTCCCGATCTCTGCTGTCACAACGACGTTACAGGTGCCAGTGTTCGCAATCCTGATCTGTGATGTAGCCGAACTGAGTCCCGCTCTAACCATTCCGAAGTCAAGCGATGAGGTCTCAACCGTGATCGAGATCGCAGGAACGACATTTGCCGAGAGTTCGGTTGTGCTCGTATCAGGTTCCAAACCTACCGGATCAACGAACCCTTGTTTAAAACTGAACAAATTCGGATCGTTTACGTCTACAGTGGCACGAATCCAGTGGACATCCGGTGCTCCGAACGTCTCCACTCTCGTGAAGTTCATCACTCTCCGCTTGCTACTCGAGTTGATCAAGGGTTTATCGATGCGGAAGTAGTGAGTGTCACCGTGCACAAGAACAACAGGCTTACATGTGTGTTCGGTTAAGCAACCCAGCCCTCCATTAACCGTTCCCGTTTGATATTCGGATCACATCCATGATTTAAATATGTATTATACAATACTAACATATCCAGATGCATTGCCATCGATTCGAGCACCCCTCTCAGTAGCCTGTGTGCGTCCTCTCCGAATACCCTCGCCCATCGCAAGTGCGCAAAAGCGGTTCGCTTTTTCGGGATTGGCATTTCTGATCAATTGGAGCACTCTTGCGCGAGTACATCAGCGTTAAAATCGAAACCCAGATCAAAGACTTTATGTATCCCCTCCAAATTCTATGGTGACCAAATTCGTGCCATTCGCTTCATTCGTGGAATTCGTGATAAAATCAGCACCAGTAGATCACGAATGGCACGAATTGTACGAATCACACGAATGCTCTACAGACGCGGATGCTCAGTCACCATTTAATTTGAAGAGGATACGACTTTATTATATCTGGATTTGCACTGTCTATCTGGTCCATGCGGTAGTAACTCTTCAATTCCTTGAATACCATCTCAATTTCCCATCTTGCGCCGTACAAACTGGCAATATCCTCAGCAGACAGTCTTTCAACTGGAATATTGGTCATATAGATATGATAATCACCAGTTTCCTTGTTGAGAACCGCAACAACTCGAAATAGTTTGGTCACAGTGGTTCGTTTCCCTCTGTATTTCCGCCTTTTGAATTTGACCTCGACCATCAGATCAAGTACGCCTCTTTTAAGGTGCGGCAGAACGTCTTTCAGCTTTTTACCTTCAACTGATATTGCGTTTCCTCTGCACTTCTGGTTCAGTGTAACAACCACCCTGATTGGCATTACTTTTCAGTCTGCTTACGAAACAACCGTGGTATTTGTCGATTCTATCAAAAATACCATACTTAAAGAACCCGGGGATCGACAAGAAGTATTCTATCCTTTACCCAGGGACCAATTCTGAGCGTTTTGATCTCAGATGTCCGTTCCGGGAATAGTTTGACAGATTTTACGCCATCCGCAACTGCGCTCACGACGCACGAAACTTTAACCCCTGCTGCAACCCTTTTTGATCGAGTGGCAGGCCACAGATCGGCGAGAGACTCATGCAATCGGATAATCGTGCTGTCCTGGATTATAATGTCTTTGAAACCGTTTAACTTCTCTCCCAGTGCGCGAGATTGCTGCTGCGCCTGAAATTCTATCGCATGCAGGACGCATTCACGAAGAAACTCCACCAGCTCTGGCTTGAATCGGTCGTATAAAGCGCCATCGCGCAATTTTATATTCGCTTCTGTCTCATAGCGTCGTTCAAGTGCTCTGATAGATCTGAGAAAATCAACCCCAAATCCAAGTATGAGAACCCAGAAGAATGTAACAGGATCAATCTTACGTATTCGTTTGATGAATCCAGTTTTTCGAGCGAGATTCCATAAAAACTCCTCCGGAAACATCTGTATGATGCATTCAACAGTTGGATCGATCTGTACGGTACGTTCGGCGGTTGGATTTGCTTCTTTATTATGGCCATCCATGCTATC
>JGI12150J12686_102279_pt1 | contig 22387 bp, 19 predicted proteins | sample ANMFosRound1_FD_12686 | JGI IMG/M metagenome (IMG submission 12686)
GAACGTGTCATATCTATGTGGCTCATTTTGGGTTACAATTCACGTTTCATCGAAAATCAGGTATTCGGAACTACGGGCATTCGGAACTACTGTATCACGAGGATCACTTATATCCTCTAATAATTCGATGAAATACGCGACATCAGTACCATAACTGATCAACGGTTCCACGTTCTGTTCAACAAACTTTTCTTGTCCATATCCCATTTTACCAATAGTTCCATTATTAAAGTTAGGCATAGAAACTATAATGTCTTGTCATCATATATTATACTACGCGCTACTTTTAGCCCCATATTAAATCACAAAACTATAATGACTCAACTCCAGCCGCTTGAAACCTCAGGAATTTTGGATTCTTCCCAACTCAAATATGCTGGAAGTCGACCGAGAAAACGTGGCAGAATGTATATGGGGATTAACACATTTTTATGAGAAAGCCGTGGGTAGAGACCCCGTGAGGGTGAACGATGGCTTAGGGGGTAGAGGAATCGGTAAAAAGCGAATGGCAGCTTGTAATGAGGTGCATAGAGGTTCAATATTTGCCTTAACCAGAAATGGTGCTGACCCGATCGTAGTGGTGTCTCATTGCATGAAAGGAGGCAAACCTGTGAATGTCCGATTGGTTCATATGACCCCCGGGTTTATGTGACTCCACGACCATATGTGCATTATCGGTGCTTACTATGAAAGACCTATATGTGCTACAGAATGGGATGACGAAGGAACAGATGTTCCGCGTTCGTCTGATGGACGGATTTAACTTTGCACCAATCACTGCTGATGCAGTGCTCGAATTAAGTAAAGATTTCTTCCGGAACAACGGATCCGACGCGTGTGATGGTCAGATGCTTTATCTCGCCATCGCAGAGGAGGAGGGTCCGGGGAAGTCCATTCTTGAGTCAAAGCATAGAGAGGTTATCCTGACACTGGATGCCCCCGATGACATGGTGGTATATGGGAAGTTTGGTCTGTCAGCATACCGGCAGCATGTCCTATTACGAATCACACAGGAGGCAAGAGAGCAGCATGCCCTCTTAACGATTAAAGATCTCGTCAAACTCCTGAAGAACAGTTACAGTACGATTAAGAGGGACATAAAAGCCATCAGAGGTAAAGGGTTTTACGTTCCTATAAGGGGTGTCGTGAGAGACATTGGCCCGTCATCGCATAAGTCCAAAATCGTAGAACTGTATGTGAGGGGAGACACCCCATCAGAGATTGAGATATCGACGCGGCATTCGTTGAAGAGTGTGGAGCGTTATATCAAGGATTTCTCTCGTGTTTCGATTCTCACCGAAAGGGGTGAGTCCATCGACAATGTTCGGTTGATCGTTGGAATTTCCGAGCGTCTGGTTAAGGAATATCAAGAGCTCTACAGAAAATATAAGGACGGCGAGCATAAACAGAGGATAGACGAGTTAGTCAGCAATATAACCGTACACGGTCCACCGGCGACTTTTAAAAAAACCAGGGAAGTGAAAGTATGAACGAGGATTGGTATAGGAAAGCATACGGCCCATCCACCGCAAAGACCTATGAAACAAGCTTGTTTAACCTTATAACAACAGAATTTGGATATATCGGCGGACCTGATGTTGTAAGACTTTTCGCGGAGAAGATTGTGGAGTTAAATGATAAATACTACCTGCATGGAGACTTTGTTCGTCCGGGTCAGATGAGATGGCTTGTACTGAAGGCAGGACAGAAGTACTCGAAGAGTAAGAGGCTTAGGGACATGCAGCTCATCCCGATTACGTTAACTGTGGTGAGTCCGGAGGATATAGAAGACCGAGTAAAGAATGTGAAGCGAGGGCAACTTTTGGAGAAACTGATCGTTAGATTGTGTGCGGAAACGAAAGAACAGGGTGGTGTGCTCACACAGACAGATCTCTCAATCCTGCTGAGACTATCGGGAGCCAGTATCTCCAACTACATTTCCATTTACGAAAAAAGAACGAATAAGGTTGTTCCACGAGCCGGAACAGAAATGGATATCGGTAAAACCCTAACCCACAAGAGATTAGTTCTACTTTGTCACATTGATTTTTCACGATGGATTGACTCAACACATCGACACTAATATATTAGATCACCAAAAAGTCGAGTACACTCGATGTACGTGTATATCATTATATCTAGTTAGCAGTAAGAATAAAGTTTCATGATACCCAGAATGAACCATGGATATTCAGAAAGAATACATGTAACAAACCACAACTCAGAATGGAGAGACTGTATATACATAGTCCCCTCGCAGATGGCCATAACACCAGAAATAACAAGATCTAAAGTGATTGGCCAGTCTATTAATCTATTCATCAGTATTGCTGAGGATTTTGTGTCATATCAGGGATTAGAAGGTAGATATGCCATAATTCCAGTACAAATGGATGTAACACCAGAAATAACAAGATCTAAAGTGATTGGCCAGTCTATTGATCCATTCATCAGTATTGCTGAGGATTTTGTGTCTTTCATTGGTCGTTACAGCGATTACTTCACGGTAACCACCAGATCTGTAGCAACACAGGCAGAACAATATCTTTGTGGGTTGATGCAGTCCGATAAGAGGAATATGGAACGGATGGCAGAGGTAGTGCCTGATTCGGATGAGCAGTCATTTCAGAACTTCGTATCGAATTCTCCATGGAGCGCACGCGCAATTTTGGATCAGATCGGCATAGATGCAGATTCGCTTTTTGGCGGCGATCCGGACACCTGTCTGATCATTGATGAAACTTCCTTCATAAAGAAAGGCGTAATGTCTGTAGGAGTGGCGCGTCAGTGGTGTGGCAGGCTCGGTAAGGTGGATAACTGTCAAGTTGGTGTTTTTGCGGCGTTAGCCTGTCGTAGTCACGTTACATTGATCGACACCCGTCTTTATCTTCCAAAGGTCTGGATAAATGATCCGGAGCGATGCAGAAATGCTGGCGTCCCTGAGGAGTTTATTGTTTACCAGAAGAAATCCGAACAGGCGCTTGATATGATAAAACAGGCTCGTAACAACGGAATCCGCTTCAACTGGGTGGGGGTCGATGGTGGATACGGGAAGGAACCGGACTTTTTGCGCTGTTTAGACTCCAGTGGTGAGATTTTTATGGCTGATGTACACAGAGATCAGCTCATTTATCTGGAAAACCCCGAACCAACCATTCCGGAGCCGAAATCGAACCGAGGCAGAAAGCCTACAAAATTAAAGGCACAGACAGACCCGATTCGTGTTGACGAGTGGGCGGCCCGGCAACCAGAGGATACGTGGCAGATAATACCGATTCGAGAAACCACACAGGGCACGCTGTCTGCATACATTCTGCGAGAGCGTGTCTGGGTCTGGGATGGAGAGGAAGAAGAGGCGCATTGCTGGCATTTAATCGTAAGACGGGAAATTGATTCACCTGAAGAGATTAAATACAGTTTAAGCAATGCTTCTGAGGAAACAGCAGTTGAACGACTGGCGTTTATGCAAGGGCAACGTTTCTGGGTCGAACGCGCTTCTAGCAGGACGGAAAGAGTGAATGTGGCCTCGATGAATACCAGATCCGTGGTTGGAATGGCTGGCATCACCACATGACACTTGTAATGATGGCGATGTTATTTATGCTGGAACGTCGTTTGTCAAACAAAGATGAATATCCTTTGTTGAGCTGTTCGGACATCCAGACACTACTGAAACACTTTCTTCCAAGACGAGATGTCACGGTTGAGGAAGTGCTGCGCCAGATGGAGGTCAGACACAGAAAACGACAATCATCCATCGATTCTGCAAGGAGGAAACAAAAGAAGAAACGAAATGGTTATGAAGATCTCCAAAGATAGATAATAGCAAGAGGTGCACTTTTTAGCTTTCGTGGCATCATGTTCTGGCGCGGGTAGCTGAGGCTTTCGGATATTTTTGGATTAGCGTACTCCTTGTATGAAGATATTGAATAAAGTTGTATCAATACCTTCGCCACCCTGTTCGTCGGTATAACCCGGCTTTTAGCGTTCATGACCTTAACGCACACTTTATAGGTAGCAGATATGTTCGCGAAACATTAAAATTACTACCGCAAAAACTAGACCCAATTTTAATTCAAGAGATGGGTTGCAGGATAACGAAAATCGGCAGTATTAATATTGGTTGATGGCGAGGGTATTGGTTGTATACTTGATATTATTTATATCGTAATGAACGCGAATAGCTGTGTAGGTAGCACTCTTTGCAAGTTATATTTCACTTATTTCGAGATTGCTGTTCAGACTCGGATATCTGATGTCAGTTAATCTGACAAAGTGGAATTAGCCTTCCGCAACTACAAGAAGAAGATCCCAACATCAGAAAATGCTCGTCTGATAGACCACACACCAGAAGCTGTAGACCGGTACATCAAGGACGGAACTCGCGTTGAGAAGCTATATCTGGCAGGTTACGACGAATGGGAGGTATCATTCTTCACAGGGATCTCAGGATCTGTGGTGAACGAGTATATCGAAATTATAAAATCTTATGAAACTAAAAAGGCTGATGAGACTGAAGATTGAAAAATCGCTATGCAGGGAGACCAAAGGGTCATATGAACCTATGTAAGTAATTCGGGTTACGCCCTTAAAAGGCGAGAGACTTACAGACAAGCGACCAAAACTCCAGTGGATTAACATCAATTGGGACAAGGTCGAAGAACATGTTAACAGGCTGCAAACCAGAATTGCAAAAGCAGTTAAGCAAGGAAAATGGTATTTGGTCAAAAGGTTAAGATACCTGCTAACTAACTCGTTTTATGCGAAACTGTTGGCAGTAAAGCGTGTAACCCAGAATAGAGGGAAGAGAACGGCTGGAATTGATGGTGCGAAGTGGATAACACCGAACTCCAAAATGAACGCTGCTCTCAAATTATCCGATAAGAAGTATAAAGCAAAGCCGCTAAAGAGAGTCTTTATCCCAAAGCCTGGAAAGACGAAGAAGCGACCTTTAGGAATCCCAACCATGCACGATAGGGCGATGCAATCGCTGCACGCTCTTGCGCTGCAACCGATTGCAGAAACAACAGCTGATCCACGTTCGTTTGGCTTCAGGATGCGTAGAAGTACGCAGGATGCGCGTCAATATGCGTATTGTTGCCTTGGTGGGAAATATTCTGCAAAATGGGTTTTGGAAGGGGATATAAAAGGTTGCTTCGATAATATCAACCATGACTGGCTTCTGGGCAATATTCCGATGGATGAATCGACTCTAAAGCAATTTCTTAAGGCGGGATTCGTGTATAATCGACATCTGAATCCCACCACAGCTGGAACACCTCAAGGAGGAATTATTTCTCCGATACTGGCGAATATGACGCTGGATGGGCTGGAAAAAGCCATCTCATCTGTGTATCACGTCGGTAAGAATGGGAAAATCGATAAACGCCGATATAATCCCCATAAGGTGAATTTCGTGAGATATGCGGACGATTTTATCGTTACCGCAGACTCAGAAGAGACTGCAAAAGACCTTGCTGAGTTGATTAAAGAGTTCCTGATGGAACGAGGTCTGGAATTGTCAGAGGAGAAGACTCATATCACTCATATAGATGACGGCTTTGACTTTTTGGGCTGGAACTTCCGCAAATACGGAGGAAAGCTTCTGATAAAGCCATCCAAGAAGTCGATTGAGAATATCATCCGTAAAATCGGTGATGTGATCAAACGAGCGAAGGCATGGAAACAGGAAGACCTCATCAACGTATTGAACCCCATCATTACTGGCTGGTCGAATTATCATCGATCGGCTATATCTAAAGAGATATTCAGCAAATTAGATCATATTGTTTGGGGTATGCTCTGGAGATGGGCTAAGAGAAGGCATCCGGATAAAAAATCCAGGACGTGGGTTGCTAATAGATATTGGCATTCTGACGGAACTCGGAACTCTGGTGTTTGCTACCGGAAAGGATAGATTGAAACTATTCTCGGACACGAAGATTGTCCGGTTTGCCGGCTTGAAATTGGATAAGAATCCCAATATTTACCAAGACTACTCTAACTTTCGGAAACGCTGCCCGATACTGAAAGGGTTATGAGATGCTTGAGCGGTATGAGGTGAAAGTCTCACGTACCGTTCTGAGATGAGGAGGGGCGGGTAACCACCCCCTTCTTAATCGGCGCTCTCTGTGGTTTTCCAAAACCCATTCCAGAAGATAATAAAAAGTCTCATCCTGAATGTCGAGCAGAGCAACACCTCGGTGATCTACGGGGAACGGTTCATCCTGAAGATCTTCCGGCGAATTGAGGCTGGGATCAATCCGGATCTGGAGATCGGACGTTTTCTGACCGAGAAGGGCTTCGCTCACATTCCACAGGTGGCTGGTGCCATCGAGTACCGCGGGGGTCGGGATGAGCCGACAACGCTGGCGATCCTTCAAGACTTCGTGCCAAACGAAGGGGATGCATGGCAGTACACCACAGATATCCTGAGCCGCTACTTCGAGCACGTCCTGTCACTGACCCCTGAGGTGCAGGCAGCACCCCCGCCTACAGTCCCACTGCTGGATATGGTCGAGAACGATTTCCCGCAGGTGGCATCCGAGATGATCGACACTTACATGGAGGCGGCGCGGCTGCTTGGAGAGCGCACCGCTGAGCTGCACATCGCCCTTGCCTCTGCCCCTGACGAACCTGATTTTGCCCCGGAACCATTCTCCATGCTCTATCAGCGTTCCCTGTACCAGTCCATGCGCAGCTTGACCAGACAGGTCTTCCAGCTCCTGCGCCGCCGCCTGAAGGACCTGCCAGAGACACTGCAAGAGGAAGCAAAAGGAGTCCTTGATCGTGAGGAAGAGGTCATTGAACGCTTCAGATCGATTACGGAGCTGCGGATTGCTGCCATGCGGATCCGCTGCCACGGCGACTATCGCCTTCCACAGGTGCTCTTTACCGGCAAGGATTTTGTGATCATAGACTTCGAGGGCGATCCCGCCCGACCGCTGAGCGAGCGGCGTATCAAGCGCTCACCACTTCGGGATGTGGCTGGCATGATCAGATCCTTCCATTATGCGGCTTACAGCGATCTACTCAGGCGTGTATCTGTCAGACCTGAAGATACCGCCCTCTTGGAACCATGGGCTGATGTGTGGCATCAGTATGTGAGCGGTGTTTTCCTCCGTTCCTATCTGAACACGGCTGGAAGAGCTCCTTTTCTACCGGATGGGAGAGAGGAGCTGGAGACCTTGCTACATGCTTTTATTCTGGAGAAGGCGGTCTACGAACTGGGTTATGAACTGAACAACCGCCCTGACTGGGTCGTAATCCCGATCAGGGGATTCGGGATATTTTAAAGAATCCCCACGAAGAATCTACCTCTGGCTGAAGTAAAGAAGGTGCTATGATGAAGAATGTAATATACGATGTAAGTCTCCTCACAGACCATGATATTTACCTCTTCAGAGAGGGCAGCAACTTCCGGCTGTATGAAAAACTTGGTTCTCATATAACAACCATAAATAACATTCGGGGCACATTCTTTGCTGTCTGGGCTCCGAATGCAAAATACGTATCTGTAATCGGCGACTTCAACAGCTGGATCCCGGAATCACACCCGTTGAGACCAAGAGACGATGGATCAGGCATCTGGGAGGGATTCATCCCCGGCGTCAGAGAAGGTGCCCTGTATAAGTACCACATCGTCTCGAGATACGACAACTATGAGGTCGACAAGGCAGATCCATTCGCATCTTACTGGGAGATTTCACCAAAGACGGCGTCCATTGTATGGGATCTGGACTATGAATGGAAAGACAAAGAATGGATGGAAAACCGCCACAGACCACTCAGCGATCCTTTTGCCGTTTATGAGGTTCACCTCGGATCCTGGCGGAAAGTACCTGAGGATAACAACCGGTTCCTCACATATCAGGAGATGGCTCCGTATCTCGCTGATTATGCACAGGATATGGGCTTCACGCATATAGAGTTTCTGCCTCTGATGGAACACCCGTTCTATGGTTCGTGGGGGTATCAGACACTCGGATACTTTGCCCCAACAAGCAGGTACGGCACCCCTCAGGACCTCATGTACCTGATCGATCATCTCCATCAGCATGGCATCGGCGTGATACTGGACTGGGTTCCATCCCACTTCCCGGATGACGAACATGGACTGGTCTACTTTGATGGCACCCATCTATATGAGCATGCCGATCCTCGCAGGGGATTTCATCCTGAATGGAAGAGTTATATCTTCAACCATGGCAGACACGAGGTTCGCGCCTTTCTTATCAGCAGTGCGCTATTCTGGCTTGAGAAGTACCATGCTGACGGCCTCAGGGTGGATGCTGTCGCGTCCATGCTCTACCTTGATTATGCCAGAAAGGATGGAGAATGGATCCCGAATGAGTACGGCGGAAGGGAGAACCTCGATGCGATATATTTCCTGCGCAGGTTAAACGGAGCAGTTTACAAAAATTATCCCGACGTTGAAACGATAGCCGAGGAATCGACATCATGGCCCATGGTGACGAGACCCGCTCAGGTGGGCGGTCTTGGCTTCGGCATGAAATGGAACATGGGCTGGATGCATGACACGCTTGAGTATTTCGCAATGGATCCAGCATATCGCAAGTACCAGCATAACCAGTTGACATTCAGCATCTGGTATGCCTTTTCAGAGAACTTCCTGCTCCCACTCTCTCACGACGAGGTCGTCCATGAAAAAGGGTCCCTGATCGGAAAGATGCCAGGCGATGACTGGCAGAGGTTTGCCAATCTCCGCCTTCTCCTCGGTTATATGTACACCCATCCTGGCAAGAAGCACCTCTTTATGGGGGGAGAGTTCGGACAGTGGCGGGAGTGGGGTCATGATGCGAGTCTGGACTGGCATCTTCTCGAGTATCAGCCACATCAGGGCGTTTGGCGATGGGTCAGGGATCTGAATCGTTTTTATAGAAGAGAGCCTGCCATGCATGAACTTGATTTTGAGCCCGAGGGATTTGAATGGGGCGATTCTGGCAACTGCGAAGATAGCATCATCAGTTTCATCAGAAAAGGGAAATTCACGGAGGATGTCGTACTTGTGGTCTGCAACTTCACACCAGTTCCACAATATAATTACAGAGTTGGCGCTCCAGCCGACGGCTTCTGGAAAGAGGTTTTGAACAGCGATGCAAAGGAGTACGGAGGAAGCGGACACGGCAATCTTGGTGGCGTTGAGGCTGCGCCGATCCCCTGTCACGGCAGGTATCACTCCCTCTCCCTGACCCTGCCGCCTCTGGGCATCCTTGTCTTCAGGAGAGATGATCAATGAGAATCGGTGCCAATCATCTCGGAGATGGAAGATGCGAGTTCTGTGTCTGGGCGCCTTTTTTGGAGGAGGTGGCTCTGAAGATAGTCTCTCCCGATGAGCGCACAATCCCGATGAAACAGGATAACATGGGTTACTGGAGGGCTATACCTGATGGGATTTTCCCGGGGACACGTTACTTTTACAGACTCGACGGAAACCTCGATAGACCAGATCCTGCATCCGGTTTCCAGCCAGATGGAGTGCACAGACCCTCACAGGTCATAGATCACAATTCTTTTCAGTGGGGGGATGATAACTGGACAGGCATCCCTCTAAAAGAGATGGTTATCTATGAGCTTCACGCTGGAACCTTCACAAGAGAAGGCAGCTTTGATGCCATCATCCCGAGACTTGATGATCTCTGTGATCTCGGCATCAATGCCATAAACATCATGCCTGTTGCCCAGTTCCCTGGCGAGCGGAACTGGGGTTATGATGGGGTCCATCCCTATGCTGTGCAGAACTCGTATGGCGGTCCGGAAGGACTGAAGAAACTCGTCAACGCCTGCCATAAGCGCGATATAGCTGTGATCCTCGATGTGGTATACAACCACCTCGGACCCGAAGGAAATTATCTCGCAGATTTTGGTCCGTACTTCACTGAAAAATACAGAACACCATGGGGAAGAGCCATCAACTTCGATTGCGCATACAGCGATTGTGTGAGAAACTTCTTCATCGAAAATGCCCTTTTCTGGTTCCGTGACTATCATATCGATGCACTCAGGCTGGACGCTATTCATGCCATCTATGATATGAATGCAAAGCACTTCCTTCGAGAACTTGCCGAAAGGGTCGAAGATTTCTCAAATGAGCACGGAAGGAAGTTTTATCTAATAGCAGAAAGTAATCTGAATGATGTGAGAGTTATACAGCCCAGAGAATCCGGAGGCTATGGGCTTGATGCCCAGTGGTGTGACGACTTCCATCACTCCCTTCATACACTGCTCACAGGTGAGAGAACGGATTATTACATGGATTTTGGAGGGGCAGAACACCTTGTGAAAGCTCTGAAAGAGGGTTTTGTCTATTCATGGCAGTACTCTCTATATAGGAGAAGACACCATGGAAGTTCTTCGAAAGATATCCCTGCCGATCGGTTCATCGTCTTCTCACAGAATCACGATCAGGTTGGCAACAGAATGCTCGGCGAGAGATTGGCAAGACTCGTATCATTCGAGGCTTTGAAGCTTGCAGCAGGCGCTGTGCTGCTCTCTCCATACATCCCCTTGCTCTTTATGGGCGAGGAGTACGGCGAGGAGTCGCCGTTTCTCTACTTTGTCAGCCATTCCGATCCGGATCTGATAGCAGCCGTGCGGAAAGGAAGAAAAGCGGAATTTCAGGCATTCCAGCAGAAAGGAGAGCCTCCAGACCCAGAGAGTCATGAGACCTTTCTTCGGTCCATGCTCAGATGGGAGAAGAGAGGAGAGGGCAGGCACAAAGTTCTCTTTGAGTTTTATCGGCGGCTGATTCAACTGCGAAGGGTAATCCCTGCCCTTTCAAATCCCGACAGGAACAGCATAGAGGTATCCTGCATGGAAAAGATTATTCTGCTTCGCAGATGGTGTGATGAAAGTCATGTATTCTGTATTATGAATTTCCATGAAGAAAATATCGTCTTTCATGCCCAACTCCCGAATGGAATATGGAAAAAGATATTTGATTCCTCGGATGAGATATGGGGCGGTTCCGGTTCTTCACTGCCCGGAATAATAGAGAAGGAACAGGAGTTAACCATAAGACCGCTTGGTTTTGCATTGTACGAGGCATATACATGAACCGCTATATCTGCATCCACGGACATTTTTATCAGCCGCCAAGGGAGAATCCGTGGCTGGAAGAGGTTGAACTGCAGGACTCATCCTATCCATACCACGACTGGAACGAACGAATAACAGCAGAATGTTATGCTCCGAATACAGCTTCCCGCATCCTCGATCCCGATAAAAGGATTATAGATATCGTCAACAACTATGCCAGAATAAGCTTTGATATTGGACCAACGCTCTTCTCCTGGATAAAAATGCATCATCCTGATGTTTATCAGGCGATCATCGAAGCAGACCAACTCAGCCAGGAACGTTTTTCAGGGCATGGTTCAGCCATCGCACAGGCTTACAACCATATAATCATGCCGCTTGCCAATAGCAGGGACAAACGAACACAGATAATCTGGGGAATAAGGGATTTTGAGTACCGTTTTGGAAGGAAGCCAGAAGGTATGTGGCTTCCGGAGACGGCTGCCAATCTTGAAACGCTGGACATACTGGCTGAGCATGGAATTGGGTTCACCATTCTAGCGCCGCGCCAGGCACAACGGGTGCGAGAGATAGGCAAAGAAGAATGGGAAGATGTGAATGAAGAGATCGATCCCAGAATGCCTTACCTGTGCAGACTCCCATCTGGAAGGACGATCAATCTATTCTTCTATGACGGTCAGATATCACAGGACGTTGCCTTCAGAGGTCTCTTGAACAGTGGCAAAAACTTTGCTGAGAGGCTGATGGACGCTTTTTTAGACCTGGAAGAGCCCCAGCTCGTCCACATAGCCACAGACGGGGAGTCTTATGGTCACCATCATCGTTATGGTGACATGGCACTGGCATGCGCCCTGCACTACATCGAGTCCGGCAAGCGGGCTGACCTCACCAACTATGCGGAATACCTGGAAAAGCACCCTCCCACCCACGAGGTAGAGATCATAAAAAACAGTTCCTGGAGCTGCGCTCACGGAGTTGAACGGTGGAGGAGCGATTGCGGATGCAACACACTGGCCAATCCCGGATGGAATCAGGGATGGCGGGCTTTCCTTCGTGAAGCGATGGACTGGCTCCGGGACAATCTTATTCCGATTTATGAGGGGGAGATGGCTTTACATGTACAGGATCCATGGCAGGCAAGGGATGATTACATCAAGGTTATTCTCAACAGGTCTGCTCAGAACGAGGTTATTCTCGATGGGTCTGTTCAGAGCGTGGAGGCTTTCCTTTCAAGGCATGTTATCAGAGAGCTTTCAGAGGAAGAGAAGGTGAAGGTTCTAAAACTTCTCGAGATGCAGCGCTGCGCCATGCTCATGTACACGAGCTGCGGCTGGTTCTTCGATGAGATTTCAGGTATCGAGACTGTCCAGGTGATGCGGTACGCTTCCTGCGCCATGCAGCTTGCAAGAGAGGTTAGCGGCGAGGATCTGGAATCTGGCTATCTTGATATCCTCAAAAGAGCGCAGAGCAATATTTTAGACTTTAAAAACGGCGCCCAGGTCTGGGAAACTTTTGTAAAGCCTGCTGCCCTCGATCTCCTCAAGGTTGGGGCGCACTATGCCCTATCTTCACTCTTTGAGGAATATCCGGAAACCATAAATATTTTCTGTTACACAGCCGAGAGCGAGATATATGACCTGAATGAGTCGGGGATACAGAAACTTGCCGTTGGCAAAGCCCGGATACGTGCCGATATCACAGGAGAAGAACGGTTGGTATGCTTTGCAGTCCTTCATTTTGGAGACCCTAACTTAATCGGTGGGGTGCGCGAGTATATGGGGGATGATCTCTTCTCACTGATGCGTCAGGAAATAACGAATGCTTTCACGAAAAGTGATATTCCTGAAGTGATTCGTTTAATGGACCGGCACTTTGAAACACACGATTATTCCCTGTGGCATCTCTTCAAAGATGAGCAGCGAAAGGTTTTAAACCAGATCCTTGAGCCCATACTAAGTGAGATAGAGGCTTCTTCCCGTCAGACATACGAACAACATTACCCGATTATGCAGGTTATGAGAGATTTACGAATTCCCCTGCCAAAAGCCCTTGCCGCCATTGCCGAGTTTATACTGAACACGGACCTTCGCAAATCGCTGGAAACCGAAGAACTTGATCTTGAGCATCTTCAAAAGTTGGTTGAAGAGGCTAAAAAATGGTCATTTGAACTGGACAGGACCACTCTTGGCTTTGTCGCAAGCAAGAAGATCAATTCACTCATGGAAAAACTTTCCATGACACCAGAAGATGTGTCGCTGCTTGAGAGAATAGAAACCATATTCAGAATTTTGAGCGCTCTCTCTCTGGAACTTGATCTGTGGAAGACTCAGAACACCTACTTCTCAATCAGCAAGCAACTCAACGGTGGAATGCGAGAGGGAGCAGAAAGCGGAGATCAGACTGCCAAAAAATGGGTTAACCATTTCAATAATCTGCAAGCCTACCTCTGCGTGGGAAGTCTATGATGCGTATCCCGGTTGCAACATATAGAATTCAGTTCAATCCTTCCTTTGACTTTCAGGCAGCCAGAGAGATCATCCCTTATCTGGCTGAACTCGGCATTTCTGACATTTACGCTTCCCCAATCTTCAGGGCGAGAAAGGGGAGCACTCACGGCTATGACGTGGTTGACCCAGATCAACTCAATCCTGAACTTGGAGAAGAGCAGGACTTCAATGAACTCATCAGAGAATTGAAGAATTATGAGATGGGATGGATACAGGATATCGTTCCGAATCATGTAGCTTACAATTATGAGAATCAGATGCTCATGGATGTCCTTGAGAACGGTGAGAGTTCGAAGTATCTTCATTTCTTTGACATAGAATGGGATCATCCCTGTGAAAGCATCCGGGGAAAGCTTCTGGCACCATTTCTCGGGAGATTTTATGGAGAATCTCTGGAGGGCGGAGAGATCCAGCTTAAGTATGGCGCCGCTGGTTTGTCTGTTAATTACTATCATCTGGCACTGCCTTTGAAGATAGAGTCGTATGTGAATGTATTCACCCATCAATTGAGCGCACTCAAAAGAAAGCTCGGTGGGGATCACCCGGATTTTATCAAACTCTTAGGCATCCTGTACGTTCTGAAAACGCTTCCATCGGGAGAAGAGATGGACGAACGATATGACCAGATAACGTTTATCAAGAGAACGCTGTGGGAACTCTATACCGGAAATTGGGAGATGAAAAGATTCATTGACGCGAATGTGCAGGCTTTCAACGGAGAAAAAGGCAATCCCGAGAGCTTCAATCTTCTTGATAACCTGCTTTCAGAACAGTTATTCAGGTTATCCTTCTGGAAGGTTGCAACTGAAGAGATAAACTATCGCAGGTTCTTCAATATCAATGAACTCATCTGCCTGAGGGCAGAGGATGATGATGTATTTGATCACACGCACGCTCTGATATTTCAGCTCATCGAGGAAGGGAAAGTCTCTGGTCTGAGAATTGATCACATCGACGGTCTCTACGATCCAACAAACTACCTGAAGAGATTGCAAGAGAGAACAGGGGACGGGTATATCATCGTTGAGAAGATCCTTGGTATTACCGAGGAGCTTCCATCCTTCTGGTCTATGCAGGGAACAACTGGATATGACTTCTTGAATTATTTAAATGGCATTTTTTGTAAAAAGAAGAGTGAAAAACAATTTAACAAGATATATTCCGATTTTACCGGATTTAAAACGGCTTATGATAATCTTGTGTGTGCGAAGAAAAGGCTGATCTTAGGAAAACATATGGCTGGCGATGTCGATAATCTTGCTCACCTCATGAAAGGGATTGCGGCTCGTTATAGACATGGAAGCGATATCACGCTTTACGGTCTCAAAAGAACCATAGTAGAACTCATGACGCAATTTCCAGTCTATCGGACATACATAAACAGCGAAGTTTCCCGTGAAAATGATCATTCGTATATAAAAGAAGCTGTGAAGAGGTCGATAGAGCGAGCTCCGGATCTATTAAACGAACTCGATTTCATCGAGAGATTCCTTCTTCTCGAGTTCGAGGATTATCTTGCCAAAGAAGAGAAAGAGCAGTGGATTCACTTCGTTATGAGATTCCAGCAATTCACAGGACCGTTGATGGCAAAGGGATTTGAGGACACAGTCCTTTACGTTTACAACAGGCTTCTGTCGCTAAACGAGGTTGGCGGAAGTCCTGATAGGTTCGGCACTTCCTTAAAAGAATTTCACAGTTTTAACAGAAAGAGAGGAAACCTGTATCCACATTCACTGAACGCAACATCAACCCATGACACAAAGAGAGGCGAGGATGTCAGAGCAAGAATAAATGTTCTCTCTGAGATTCCTGATGAATGGGAGCGCAATCTCAAACAGTGGAATAAGATTAACAGAGGAAAAAAGAGAACTGTGAATGGGAGAAACGTTCCGGATGGGAACGATGAATATTTCCTTTACCAGACTTTGATCGGTGCTTTTCCATTCTATGAAAGCGAATATCCTGCTTTCATTGAAAGGATGAAAGACTACATCATAAAGGCTGTCAGGGAGGCGAAGGTTCGTACTGCATGGTTAAAGCCAGATACAGAGTACGAGGATGCCTGTATCTCTTTTGTTGGAGAGATTTTACGAGAGGAGAATCAATTTCCGGAGGAGTTCATGGCATTTCAAAGGAAAGTCTCTCATTACGGGATATTCAATTCCCTCTCCCAGACACTCATCAAGATCACGTCCCCTGGCGTGCCAGACTTCTATCAGGGAACAGAACTCTGGGATCTCAATCTCGTGGACCCTGATAACCGCAGACCGGTTGACTTTGAAAAGAGAATTTCATTATTGAGGGATATCATGGACAAATCGTACAAAGAGTTACTCGCAACCAGGGAAGATGGCAGGATCAAGCTCTTTCTGATAAACAGGGCACTTCATGCAAGAAAGGAGGGGGCAGATGTTTTTCAGAAGGGATCTTACATCCCGATTGAAGCGGGCGGAAGATTTAAAGAACACATCGTCGCATTTGCAAGAAACCATGGGGATGACTGGACGATCACAATCGCGCAACGACACCTGACCGCTCTGGTGAAGGAAGGAGAGCTTCCAATTGGCAGGCAGGTCTGGGATGATACCCATATTCTTCTTCCAAAAGGCGTTCCTGCTCTATGGAAGGATGCCATCACAACGCGAGGGATCGAGGGCAGGGAAACCCTGCTGATATGCGAAGTCCTCAAAGATTTCCCTGTGGCTCTGCTCATGAGCGAGGAGGAATGATGAGAAGAGGAAGCGGTATACTTCTTCATATAACATCCCTCCCCTCACCCTCTGGTATCGGTGATCTTGGACCATGGGCTTACAGGTTTGCGGACTTTCTTGCTGAGACAAAGCAGAGCTTCTGGCAGATCCTTCCTCTGAACCCCACAGACCCGGTTTATGACAACTCCCCATACCACAGCATATCTGCTTTTGCGAGCAATTCACTGCTGATCAGCCCCGAACTCATGGCAAGGGATGGTTTGCTTGATAGGGCAGATATCAAGCCCCTGCCCAATTGTGAAAAGGTCGATTATGATGCAGCGATCGCACATAAGAGGACGCTTTTCCATCTTGCATACGGGCGTTTTAAAGAGAGGGGGAACAATTACGAGTATGAGATGTTCTGTTCTGAGAACTCCCACTGGCTCGATGATTTTGCACTTTTCATCGCGCTTAAATCCCGGTTTCATGGAAAAGCATGGAGCGAATGGCACAGTGAAATACGTGATAGAGAACCTGAAACGTTGGAATCGCTGAAAGAGGAGCTTTGCGATAGAATTGGGATGGAGAAGTTCCTTCAGTACATCTTTATTCAGCAGTGGAATTCGCTAAAAAATTATTGCAATCAGAGATGCATCCATATCATCGGAGATATACCCATCTACGTGGATTATGACAGCGTGGATCTCTGGACCAATCCGGAGATATTCAAACTGGACGATGAAAAGAAGCCATACGTAGTCTCTGGCGTGCCGCCTGATTACTTCAGTGAAACCGGACAGCTCTGGGGCAATCCTGTTTACAGGTGGGATGTTTTGAAGGAGAGGAGGTATGACTGGTGGGTTCAACGCCTGGAACATAACCTGAAACTGTTTGATTATGTGAGGATTGATCATTTTCGAGGGCTTGTTGCATACTGGGAGGTTCCAGCAGGTGAAGAAACCGCAATTGGTGGAAAATGGGTTGAGGTTCCGGCAATGGACTTCTTCAATCAACTCAGCAGAAAGTCTACATGCCTGCCAATCATCGCCGAGGACCTGGGGATCATCACCCCCGATGTGAGGGAGATCATGCAAATTTTTGACTTTCCTGGCATGAGGGTGCTTCTATTCGCATTTGGCAGTGATATGCCCACGAATCCTTACATAGCTCATAATGTCGTTAGAAACTGCGTGTTATACACAGGGACTCATGACAACAATACGGTGCGGGGATGGTTTGAGAGGGAGGCAAATCCTGAAGATAAAAGGAGACTGTTTCAGTATCTGGGACGAGAGGTGCCGGTCGAGGAGCTTCACTGGGAATTAATCAGGCTTGCCATGATGTCGGTTGCAAATCTGGTCATCATACCAGTGCAGGATATTCTTGGTCTGGGTGAGGGTGCCCGGATGAACCTGCCAGCCACTTCGGATGGAAACTGGAGGTGGAGGCTCTCACCAGAGCAGCTGACGTCATCTCGTGCCAGAAAATTTCTTGAGATGACTGAGATTTATGGGAGGGCATAATTGTAGCCTGCCAGAAAAATTATCTGAGAGGTCCTCACGATTAATGTTGTGTGCAACTGCATGTTATAAGAACCATGAAAGCAAAAACGTTATTTGACTTGCATTCGCAAATATATTATCTGAATGGGGATGAGATAGGTGGCAAGAGGTAATAGAGAAGAAGATATTCGGATTGCTCTTTTCAGCATGGAGATCGGTATAGATCACAAGATGCCGACCTACGGCGGAGGGCTCGGGATTTTAGCAGGTGATATCCTGAGGTCATGTGCTGATATGAGCGTCCCGATTGTAGCGGTCACACTCGCCATTAATAAAGGCAGTCTATTTCAGAGATTGGATGATGAGGGTAATCAAACCGAATTGGCGACGGATTGGAGGATCGATGATTTCACAACACTTATGACGCCCAAGGTGTCTGTACCTATTGAGGAGAGGGAGGTAAAAATTCAGGCATGGGAATACCTTATGACAGGTATAGGGGGGTATCAGGTACCAGTATACTTCCTTGATACCAACCTTTTAGAAAATAGCACCTCTGATAGGGAGATCACTTATTATCTATATGGGGGTGATGAGAGATACCGGTTGTTACAGGAGATAGTTCTCGGAATCGGCGGTGTGCGTATACTCGAGGCGTTGGGCTACACAAACATCCGGAAACATCACATGAATGAAGGGCACTCCGCATTAGTCACTCTGGAACTGATAAAGAAGATGAAAGAGGACAATCCGGAATATAAAGATGATCGGATTCTCGAGTTGGTGCGTGAAAAGTGCATCTTTACAACCCATACCCCGGTTCAGGCGGGTCACGACAGGTTCCCGGCTCCACTGGCAAAGAGCCTTCTCAGAGGATACCTAAAAGGCAGTGAGATAGATGAGATTTGCCATGAAAATGAATTGAATATGACCCTGCTCGCTCTGGATCACAGCAAATACATAAACGGTGTGGCAAAGAAGCATGGTGAGATCTCCAGGAACATGTTTCCAGGTTACCCAATCGATTCGATAACCAACGGTGTGCATCATGTATTCTGGACATCAGAACCCTTCCGTAAGTTGTATGATGAGTGTATCGGTGGTTGGAGGAAGGATCCATTTGATCTGAGATATGTGATCTCGATACCAAAAGAAGAGATTATACCGGCTCACGCAGAGGCAAAAAGGCTGCTAATCGATCTTGTAAACGCAAAACACAATGCAGGAATGGATTATGATACCTTCACACTTGGTTTCGCAAGAAGGGTTGCAATGTATAAGCGAGCCGATCTTATCTTCAGCAATCTGGATAGACTGGTAAACATTGCGAAGAATACAGGACCGATCCAGATCATACTTGCAGGCAAAGCGCATCCCAGGGATACAGAAGGAAAGGAACTGATAAAAACAATCTTTGGGGATATAAAAAGGTTAAAAGATGATATAAAGGTTGTATTCCTCGAAAATTACGATATGGAACTTGCGAAGTTTATCATCCCTGGTGTGGATGTCTGGCTTAATACACCAAAGAGACCCTTTGAAGCATCGGGTACCAGTGGAATGAAAGCGTGCCTCAACGGCGTTCCAAGTTTGAGCATACTGGATGGGTGGTGGCTGGAAGGTTGTATCGAGTGTGTGACCGGATGGGCGATTGGATCAGTTGCAACGGATCAATCGGATGATTCAAAGGACGCGGAAGACCTTTATGACACGCTGGAAAGGGTGATACTGCCGATGTTCTATGGTAATGGGGATGCATGGGCTCAGATCATGCGGTATACAATCGCATTCAATTCCTCATTCTTTAATTCGCATCGAATGGTTCAGCAGTACCTCCTGAATGCGTATTTCACATAGAGAACTAGTGTCGCGACAATTTAATTATGGAACATAATGCTTGGGCAATTTCGGCTCTCTGGTATCTTCCGTGACAGTGAACCCGAGCTCTATCAGATTAACCATCTATTCAGTCGCTCGATATCGGTTTTGCAGAGTTATTCCGGTCAGTTGAAAATATAATGAACCGCTGATAAACGCAGATGAACGCGGATTTGTTAATCAGGCATCTGCGTTTATCTGCGTGCATCTGCGGTTAATAGAATTGAAAGAAGCCATAGTAACCAGAAAGTAATAAAATCACTAACATCGAGGGATATTCCTTATTTACTTGATTTATCATGGAGATCGATTTCACAGGAATTACCAAAGAGCCGCTTTATTTCTACCATGAAGATCTCATGGTGCTCAGAGGTTATCAAAGTGTTCCAAAACTAAGTTGCTGAGACACTAGTTTCGCAGCACAGCGGATGCTATAATGATGGGCAGTATGCCAATATACCATACTCATAAAACTGCCAAAGCGTTCTGGCTCGTCTGGTTCGGGTTGGTAGTGTCGCTACAATTTAATTTTGGAACATTTCTCTGGATGTACTTTAGCTTTTTCGTGGATATATTTTGGAATCCGGCATCTCAATGATAATAGATTACCCGGCACTACCCGAATTTTCTTAGTGGAAATCAATATATTTAGAGACATCGCCTATAAACCTACTATGCAAACACCAATATCAATTCCATCTGCGTTCATCCGCGTGCATCTGCGGTTAATTGGAGGGATCATGGATGAAGAATGCGGAACTTAGATTGAATATGTTATCAGAAAAGATCATCGGATCTGCTTTCGAAGTTAGTAACGTTCTTGGTTCGGGATTTCTTGAAAAAGTCTATGAAAATGCACTTAAAATTGAGTTAAAGACGAATGGACTCTGATGCTCAACAACAGGCGCCTTTAGAAGTACACTATACAGGAGAACTGGTTGGTGTATATTTTGCTGACCTTTTGGTTGAGCACGCAGTTATTGTCGAACTGAAAGCAGTAAATGCTTTGGAGGGGGTTCATATGGCGCAATGTTTAAATTATCTTAAAGGAACGGGGCTTAAACTTTGTTTGCTGATCAATTTTGGAAAACCCAAAGTGGAGATCAAGAGGATTGTAAATAATATTTGACTTGTATTTAACTTCACTTTGTCGGATTGAACAGAACCGCAATTAATTCGGGAAATCACAGAGAATTTACCGCGGATAAACGCAGATAAACGCAGATGCGGTTACCGCAAAACTCTATCGGCAAACGTTCAATGAAACCACTTGGATTTTATTGGTCACAACAACATACGCAGATGTCCCATTAACCAAATCTGCGTTCATCAGCGTTTATCTGCGGTTTATTATATTTTTTAGTTTTTTGTTTGTTATCGGAAACACTATATTCACCGCAGAGTACGCGAAAGAATGTAGAGGAAGTTGTGAAGGGCGCAGGGGCAGAGAGCTCTCTTTGCGGGGAGGATTGCGAAAATGGTCGTGTAAACAAGCCACGGTCTATAGCAATACCCTCGCCATCAACCAACATTAATACTGCCGATTTTCGTTATCGTATAAAATATCTCTTGAATTAAAATTGGATCTGGTTTTTGCGGTAGTAATTTTAATGTTTCGCGGACATATCTGCTGCCTCTGAAGTATGCTTTGAGGTCCTGAACGCTAAAAGACGGGTTATACCGACGAACACCAGCGATTAGAGCGTGAGAGACATTCACCATGAAGAATGCCAGATTGACTGCATTGTCGATAGGGATTTTATTGACGTTCATAAAATCTCCCAGACCCCAATATTGTTTTGCATCCCGGAAATTGAACTCGATCTGGAAGCGCAGTTTGTAGTAGTCGATCAACTTCGCATAGTCCAGATCCGGATCGCTGCTGAATAAGATTACGTGAGTTCTGGTGCCGGTTTTGAGATTGGTTTTTACGATGACGACCACATTCAACTTCCGGGCAAATGACTTGCTCAGCATGGTCATTTGATAAATCTCGGTTCGAATCCACCCTTCGAGGGTCGTTTCTTTCAAATACTCGCATGGAATATTGTTGTAGTCGAGTTTGTCGCCGTACTTTCTTCTTGTGCCACGCCCGCTATATGGACCTGTGTATGGGAAATATAGTGCGGAAATGCGCTTTAATTTGGAAATTATGTGCATGTCGCACCGCAATATCATTTGCACCGCATTATTATTCCCGAATGCACCATCAAGCACGGCATATTTGATGGGAATGGTCGTACCAATCAGCGACTGCACCTTTTTCAACATGCTCTGGATGAAGCAGAGATGCGGTGGCAGGGGGGCATCCGCCTTGTTCTTGTTTTTACTGCCTTTGGGTCTACCTCGTCCTCTTTTCTTCTTGGATTCGCTATCATTTTGCTCTTTTTGGTTCAGTTCGTCCTCGGAACGGATAACCTGTTTGACCATTATCGGAAAGGAGATCCGCCGCTTTGTGCTGACCAGTGAAATTGCATAGAATGATAAGCCGCGCACGGGTTTTCCATACAGTGATGAAAAGAATCGATCGAGACCATGCGTCTTCCAGCCCGCCTTTGTTATGACTGCTTCATCGATCGCTATGATGAAGACGCCGCCGATATGCGAGAAGCAGTGACAAAAGAAGCACCAGTGGACCTTCTCCCACTCAATCGCAGTACTGAAGAATCGTTGGACTGTGCGATAGCTGCCACCCTCTTCTGCCCATCGGGAGATTCCGAGCGTGGGATCCCCGGGTACCGAGCTCGAA
>JGI12150J12686_101764_pt1 | contig 21985 bp, 23 predicted proteins | sample ANMFosRound1_FD_12686 | JGI IMG/M metagenome (IMG submission 12686)
TTCGAGCTCGGTACCCGGGGATCCCACAACGGCTGCTTCGGGTCGCTTGTGGATGCAAACAACCTGTTGAAAGAAGACCCGAACCTGAGAAAAGAGGTCAACGGCGTACTTTCCGAGATCGGACGCGAGTTTAAGGGAACGATCCGGGTGCGCCATATCATGGAGTACCTGTATGATGACGTTGGCGTCGAGAAGGTCAAGGAATCGATCAAATACCCTGTTGACCTGAAGGTTGCCGTGCACTATGGCTGCCACCTGATCAAGCCATCAAAGGAACGGCATCTGGGAAGTATCGAGAACCCGACGTTCTTTGACGAGCTTGTTGAGGCAACAGGAGCAACATCTGTGATGTATAAGGATAAGAACGCGTGCTGCGGCGCAGGTGGCGGTGTGCGAACATCAGCCCTTGAGACTGCACTCAAGCTTGCCAAAGCGAAACTCGAAAATGCGAAAGCAGCCGGCGTTGACTGCATCGTGGATGCATGTCCGTTCTGCCACCTCCAGATGGATGTTGGTCAGACCGAGATTGCAAAGAAGTTCGGAGATGTTTTTGATATGCCAATCGTTCACTATTCACAGCTTCTCGGGCTTGGGATGGGCTATACCCCGCAGGAACTCGGTATCGACATGAACTACGCCAAGAACGACGAGTTCATAGCAAAGATTGAGAAGATAGGGGGTGACAAGTAATGGCAGAATTAGTAGGAGCGGTTGCAGTCGCCGGAGGCGGTATCGCTGGTATCCAGTCAGCACTCGATCTTGCTGACAGCGGGCTTAAGGTCTACCTGATCGAGTCGACCCCGTCGATCGGCGGAGTGATGGCGCAACTCGACAAGACATTTCCGACGCTCGACTGTTCGATGTGTACGCTCTCGCCAAAGCTTGCGGAGGCGTCGAGACACCCGAACATCAAACTCCTGACCTACAGCGAGATCAAGGAGATATCAGGGGACGCGGGCAACTTCGAAGTCACAGTAACAAGAAAAGCAACGTATGTCGATCCTGACAAGTGCACCGCGTGTGAACTCTGTCTTGCCAAGTGCCCCGCAAAGGTTCTTGACGAGTACAACGCCGGAATGAGCAAGAGAAAGGCGATCTACCTTCCATTCCCGCAGGCAGTGCCAAGGGTCATGACAATCGATGCCGAGCACTGTATTTATCTAACAAAGGGCAAGTGCGGCAACTGCAAGAAGGTCTGTGAGAACGACGCGATCGACTACGAGATGAAGGACAAGGATGAAATGATCAACGTCGGATCAGTCATCCTCTCGACAGGATTTGCGCCGTTCGACCCGACTGAACTTGAGCAGTTCCACTACGAGCACCTCGATGTCGTAACATCACTTGAGTTCGAGCGGCTCCTCTCCTCATCAGGTCCGTATGTGGGTCATGTGAAGATGGCAAACGGCGAAACACCGAAGAAGATCGCTTGGCTCCAGTGCATAGGATCACGGAACCCCGAGATCGGGCGTCCAAACTGTTCTGCGGTCTGCTGTATGTACGCAACCAAGGAAGCGATGGTTGCGATGGAGCACGACAGTGAGCTTGAGACCACGATCTTTAATATCGATCTGCGGGCGTTTGGAAAGGGCTTTGAGCAGTTCTACCAGCGTGCGAAGAACGAGACCGGGATCAGGTTCATCCGTTCACGCCCATCAGGTGTTGACATAGACCCGATCACAAACCGGCTCTCTGTCCGCTACGAGGTCGAGGGATCGACCGAGACTGCTGCCGAGGAGTTTGATATGGTTATACTCTCAATCGGTCTCACGCCATCCGAATCGAGCAAGAAGCTTGCGGAGATTGCAGGTGTCGAGATGGACGAGTACGGAAACATCGCGACCACAATCGATGCGCCGATGACTACAAGCGTTCCCGGAATCTTCGCATGTGGTACGATCGTTGCGCCAAAGGATATACCTGACACGGTGGCGGACGCATCAGGCGCAGCATCAAAGGCGCACTCTATCCTCGCATCGGCGCGTGGAACACTCGTAACCGAGCGGATGTATCCACCTGAGAAGGACATAACCGAGGAAGAACCGCGAATCGGAGTCGTTGTCTGCGACTGCGGAATCAACATCGCATCCGTTGTGGACGTACCAGCAGTCGTCGAGTATGTAAATACCCTGCCTCACGTGGTTCATGCTTATGAGCAGACTTATGCGTGCTCAACAGACTCGCTCGACAACATAAAGGATGTAATCAAGGAACACAACTTAAACAGGGTTGTTGTAGCCTCGTGTACCCCGCGAACACACGAACCGCTCTTCCAGGACACGTGCAGGGACGCAGGGCTAAACCCGTACCTATTCGAGCTTGCAAACATCAGGGAGCACTGCTCGTGGGTGCATCAGCAGGAGCCTGAACTGGCTACCGAGAAGGCAAAAGACATCGTCAGGATGAGCGTTGCACGGGTTGCACTTCTCGATCCGCTCTATACCCAGAAACTGGACTTCAACCACGGAGGCGTTGTGATCGGCGGCGGTGTTGCAGGCATGACCGCAGCACTCGATATTGCTGAGAAGGGCTTTACGACGTATTTAATTGAGAAGGAACCGGAACTTGGCGGTCTTCTCAGGACGTTTACGAGGCTTCAGGATGGAAGAACGACGGGCGAAATCCTTGACCCGATGATTGCGGCTGTAACGAGCAATCCGAATCTCACAGTCTACACCGGCACAACGCTTGACGAGGTCGAGGGCGCGATGGGTCGCTTCAAAGGAAAACTCTCAAACGGCACAGAGATTGAGTTTGGGAGCGCAATAATCGCAACCGGCGCAAACGAGTTTGTGCCTGAGGGCTACTTCGGATACGGTGCTGATAACGTGATCACGCAGTCTGTGCTTGAGGTAAAACTCGACGAAGGGACCGTTGATGCTACGAATGTTGTGATGATTCAGTGCGCAGGCGGCAGAAACGACGAGAGACCGTACTGCTCACGGGTCTGCTGCACAACAGCGATGAAGAACGCAATCCGGCTAAAGGAGGAAGACCCCGAACGGAACATCTACGTCCTCTACCGTGACATCAGGACGTACGGTGTCTGGGAGGAACTCTACACCCGTGCACGTGAAACAGGCGTCCTATTCATGCGCTACAATGAAGACGACGAGCCGGTCGTTTCTGATGGAACCGTGACGATCACGGACAAGCTCTTAAATGACACGTTGTTCGAGATTGCAACAGACCTTGTCGTCCTGAGCGCACCGCTTGTTGCGCCTGATGGCGTGGAGGACACTGCAATGCTCTTTAAGGTGCCTGTTGATTCCAACAGGTTCTTCCTCGAGGCGCACATCAAGCTGCGACCAGTTGACTTCGCAACCGATGGCGTATTCCTCGCAGGAAGCGCTCAGGCACCAAAGCTCGTGGACGAATCGATCTCACAGGCATCCGCTGCCGCATCGCGGGCATGTTCGATCCTTGCGAAGGAACAGCTTGAGACAAGTGGTGTTATCTCGGTCGTGGACGAGGAGGTCTGCATCGGCTGCGGCAGATGTGTTGAGGTATGCCCGTACGGCGCACCTGAACTCAAAGAGGTCGAGATTGTGACCGAGGAGATCACATACATGACCCGCAAGAGCGAGATCGACCCTGCGATCTGCAAGGGCTGCGGATCATGTGCAGCCGAATGCCCGACAAGTGCGATCACTTCAAGGCACTTCACCACAAAACAGATATCAGCCGTGATCGATGCGTTCGCATTTACTGATGGCAGCATTGAGGAGGTGGCGTAAATGGCTGAATTCGAACCAAAGATCGTGATGTTCTGCTGCAACTGGTGTTCGTATGCCGGAGCGGATCTTGCTGGCGTCGGCAGGCTCCAGTACCCGACAAACACGCGAGTCATACGCGTGATGTGCTCAAGCAGGATACAGCCTACATTCATCCTGCAGGCATTAAAAGACGGTGCGGACGGGGTTCTGGTCACAGGATGCCACATCGGCGACTGCCACTACATCGACGGCAATGTCTACACCGAGGAGCGGATGGGAAACGTAGTCGGCGCGATGAAGCTTCTCGGACTCGAGGGCAGGGTGCATCTTGAATGGGTCTCTGCAAGTGAGGGGCCGAAGTTTCGGGAGACTGTCACCGAGTTTGTCGAGCAGATCAGGGCGCTTGGACCGAGTCCGCTTCGGGCGGACTAGACGCGAAAATTATAGAAGGGCGGCGGCAGGTGGTGTCGCCGTCCGGTTCTTGTTTTTAAGAGGTGGATACCTGACAGTCTACCGCGGCTCTGTGTTTGTGAGGCTACGGCAGTTGGCGGGGCAGTGAAACTTCATACCTTAAAAGACGGAGCGTTAAACGGTAGTAAATATGGATAGTGACAAAATAAATAAACTCATAGAATACGCGAATACGCCAGATGACTTTAGTGGCACAGTATTTATCGAACGATGGCAAAGACAAGTTGAAGCATTTTTAAGGGAGGCTATCGGGCCGGATGTGCTATATAGTTTCATGAGTCATGATTGTCCTAACAAATATGATGCTTTTGCTGCACAAACAGGATATTTAAACGCATTAGTTTGCGAATTTCATCAAACATCTGAATCGAAATCTGAAAATGTTCAGGGAATTGGCGATAAAAATATAGAGCATAGCCACAGCAAAAAAGTCTTTGTTGTCCATGGTCACGATAACGAGGAAAAAGAGAAAGTTAGCAGATTTATAGAAAATGTAGGTTTGGAAGCAATCGTTCTTCATGAACAACCAAATGAAGGGTTAACGGTTGTAGAAAAGTTTGAGCTTCACTCCGATGTAACATTTGCAGTAATACTACTTACCCCAGATGATATGGTATATAACACTGATTACCCTGAAAATATGAGCCCAAGAGCGCGCCAAAACGTCGTTTTAGAACTTGGCTATTTTTTATGCAAGTTGGGTAGAAGTAGAGTATGTGTGCTCCGCAAAGGAGATGTTGAAAACCCCTCGGACATTCAAGGAATTCTTTATATTGAGCTTGATTCGCATGATGCGTGGAGAGACAAGCTTACAAAAGAATTTATTCATGCAAATCTTATAATTGATTTATAAGTATTGTTATGAAAATATATTTAACAAAGCGATGCAGAGGACAAAAACTACGCTGCGCTTTCTGAGCACGAAGTCAGCTGTTCGATTGAGTGAAATAGACACTCAAGACCTGCCGCGAAGACGCCATGTCTCGCACTTAAGTGCGGACTGTACACCCGCGTTTTCGCATTTGTTTTGCCTTCGGCGATGCTTCGCATTCTCTGGTTCGGTATGCCCCTCTCGCGAAACCTCCCGCCTATGACCTGACCGTAGCTATGGAAACAGGATGGCTCCCCCAAACCAATAGCCGCACTATCTCATGAGGTGTGTGGACGCAAAGCCACCGAGTGACACTTTAACGCCCTATTATGCAACCGCAACTACCTGCATGACCCAACGGCTGCTGCCACTACATCGACAGCAATGTCTACACCGAGGAGCGGATGGAAAACGTAGTCGATGCGATGAAGCTTCTCGGACTCGAGGGCAAGGTGCATCTTGAATGGGTCTCTGCAAGTGTGGGGCACAAGTTCAGGAAAACGGACCCGGGTTTGTCGAGCAGATCAGGGCGCTGGACCCAAGTCCGCTACGGGACGCGGCGGAATAGCACAAGATTGCAGTATCGCTGGCGGCGGCAGAGGAGGGGTCGCCGTCCGGGGTTTTCATTTTTTGATTCAGCAGATATTATGTTGCGCAATCAGATTACGAACCTTGGGGACCAACTCATGGGGAACCTTCATACTCGTCTCTCCAACATCTTCATAAGCAGCTTCATCTTCAGCGACTGCCTCCTCGTTGGTTTGACCCTCATAATGCGCTAAAACACGTTGTACCCGCTCTTCATCCCATCCTGGTGGAAATTTGTTCTGTTTCATCTCTTCCTCCTTCGCATACGTCTTCGATAAGCTGTCAGTACCTTTCCTGATAGATCGTATGCTTTTATCACAAATATACCATTTGGCTCTGGCACATACACAACACGGAGATACCTACCAGCTCGAGTCGGTCCAATAGCAACCCGCGCCCCATCGTGTCCGAGGCGGTCTTCGCCGGGGTGCGCTAAGACACCCATCACTTCATGCTCAGTTACATTATGTCGATAAATATGTGGTGTATCTGTCTCGTGGTCGTGGTAAAATCGAATCTTCATGGTTGATGATTCTTAAAGAATCGTCATATATATGCTTCTCTATCCCCATAAATAAATTCCGAGAGCTAAACGGATTGCAAGCGTTAGCCGACTCCAGTACCCGACAAACACCGAGTCATACGCGTGATGTGCTCAAGCAGGATACCGCCCACGTTCATCCTGCAGGCATTAAAGGACGGTGCGGACGGTGTTCTGGTCACAGGATGCCACCAACGGCTGCTGCCACAACAACGACTGCAATGTCCAAACCGAGGAGCGGATGGGGAATGTAGTTAATGCGATAAAGCTTCTCGGACTCGAGGGCAGGGTGCATCTTGAATGGGGCTCTGCAAGCGAGGGGGGCAAGTTTAAGGAAACAGTCACCTGGGTTTGTCGAGCAGATCAGGGCGCGGGACCCAAAGTCCGCTTCGGGCGGAATAGGCGCGAAAATTATAGAAGGGGGCGGCAGGTGGGTCGTCGCCCAGTTCTTGTTTTTTAGATGTGGGTGCCCGAGTGTCTACCGTGGCTGTGTGTTTGTGGGGCTACGGCGGTCAATGGGACTGCCTTAGCCGTGCCACCCCTAACTAAAGTCGGGACATCCGTGGGCTGGAGGTTGTGTTATATGATGAGCAGGCGTGTATTTGCCGAAGGTGACGCTGAGCCTATGTTGAGTTTTGCAAGACGAAAATTTGGGTGAGTATCGTAAGGCAGAGCCTTTTGTGCTATATCATACGCCGTCTTGTTTATCTTTGGGCACCAGTATAACCGTGTACGCGTCTATATACATTACTATTAATGCCAAAATAATGAATAGAAGCGAAAAATTAAGAATTAAATATCCACCAAAAAGCATAATGGAAATTATGAAAAGTTGAATATTGACCTTTCTACCGGAACGTGTTCCACATTTTTTGCATTTAACAAATGACCAACGACTAATAAGCCATACCTTAAGTGGCGATATGGGATTATTGCATTTTGGGCATTTCATGAAAACTCCCTCATTTCTGTTATATAACATGTCTTTAGCACTATATAACCTCACACTACACCTCAACACCTAGAAGTTTATAGCCATCAGCAGCAATTCCCGCTCAGTAGTCTGCCCTACACTCGTGATCATACTCATCGAACTTTTAGTCACACATTAGGCATGTAAAAATCGAAAAATGTAAAATGCATATATCCAAGACTTGATATTTTAACTGCTTATGCGAAAATATCTCCGAAAAAGGTAAACCTACCAGTAGATACAGGAAAAACCAAGTTCATTCCGGCGTTACATCATCAAACGTTCGGTCCTAATCCTCCATCAGGATGGTGGGGGATCTTCAAGAATAACCGGGTAGTCTCTTTCAAATCCATAAAGCAATGCTAGAAAGATGTCTTCCATCGAATCAAATTTAAATCCAAAAAATAAAGACCTTATCTTCTCCCAGAGACTTCTTTTACTTCCCAACTTCTCCCAAACTGATTGAAATAGCTGACAGGCAAGTTGCTGCGCCTGATCAACCAAAAACGCCAGCATCATCAACATAGCGAAAACAACAGATAGATTCTCCTTTCCATGTCCATAATTGTGCTCAAAGTGATATCCTTGATTTTTGAGCGTGTTAAATGTCTCATTCTCGATTTTCCAGCGTGCTCTGCCGCCGCGCATGATTTCAGAAACATTCTCTTCGGTTACCGGTATATTCGTGACCCAGCTGAAGTACAACGTTTTTTTGGGTGTAGTTTCCCAGTATTCTAAAAAATTAACCAATACATCCGGATTGGACGCATTCAAAGGGGCTTGGTTGATAAAACGGAACTTATAGACAGTATCCATCTCTTTATATTCAATTTCTGTCGTTAAACCGTCTTCCACAGCAGACTCGACATAATCGAATAAAAAGGCATGGTCACCTTTCTTTACTCCCAGAATATAATCCAGATGATGTTTTTCCAATTCACGGATATGTGGGCATTTGAGCTTAATGCATCTTCCACTACAATGAGGCGTAAATGCGGATGGTCCTTTCTTAATTTATCAAAAAAACGCTTGCCGGCATTGCGCTCGCAGTCATTCTTCGTTTCTCCGTCCTGTTTGATGATTGGCTCTGGTGCCAACGGTATTACCTCTTTATAATCCGGGTGAACGATTCAACGCACCCAACATCTGATGATAATATGTAATTTCCCCGGTTTTTGAGTTCGTTTTCATAGAACAAGAATCGCAATGGACAGTATTTGAAGAGAAATAGCCTGTACCATCTACAGAAAGCAGATAACACCCATCCATAAAGACCATTTTTTCTAAAACCTTCCCTCTTTGGAGTTGACCAAAGATATGCTTAAATATGGGGCCCATGCAGTCCGGATCCACCCCATCCAGGATCATGCGCATCTGGGTATCACAAGGTACGGTATCTACCTTATAGACCGTCTTCAAATTAGTATCTCCGGATCGTCGCTCTTCAAAAGCAAGTAAAGAAGGATCCTTGAGGGAAAACATGGCAAAAGCCGACATAAGTGCATCGGCTAAGGGAATTTTGATATTATTTGATCGATGATCTTTTATTTCCTCAAAACACAAGCGGACGAGGCTAAATAATGCGTCAGCGTTCAAATCCTTCCGAAGTTTCACTTTTCTTTTGCCCATGCATGTAACCATCCATCAAGTTCCAAATTTACTAAACATTACTTGGAATTGTTCTTTGTATTACCCTGCGATATGCATAAATGTTTACGAAAGCATAAAGAATTGACCCTTCGTCCGCATGCGTTTACAGACACAACGGGAATTGCTGAGCCATCAGCCATGCCAAACATCTCGACCAGCCCCTCATCTTTAAGTTTCATCTCCAGTACCAGCGGCAGGTGGGTCGTAGCCGTCCGGTTCTTGTTTTCTCGTGGTACATACATTATAACCCACACGCCCACTCCACGTCCTGTCCACATCTTCAACATGATCATGTACTCTATTCGAAGTGCGCGTCACAGCCCACAGATCACATTCGAGTCCAATTGTTTTTACGCATCACAATGGCATGCGAATCAGGATGATGTAGCAGTATCACCGCCCACCACGCAAAGACTGCACCGCTTTTGTGACTGGTGCTGTGAATGGGGATGCTGCCACCGCCATCAACATGGTTGCACGGTAAAACTGTTGCAGCACTAAATATTTAATGTGCATCAATGCATACACAAGTTCTCATGAAAGAATTCGAATCTGATTCTACCAATGTCCGCATCCCTGACGGATACAGCATGGTCGTCATCAAACTGTATTTCTGGGTGGGGCTCATCTCGGCGACCCTGCTTCGAGCGATACTAATTGCCGATCATTACAGCGACTTTATTGCACGGGCGCTCTGGTACCTCGGAGTCATCGGGTATATATGGTTCTTCGCTCACAGGTACCACATTGCCAAACGCAGGTTTGGTGTGATAAAAGACTTAAATCTCCTCGGAAAGATACAGACACAGGAACCCCTGACAGAAAAGGACTTCGAGGGACTCAATTACATCATGTGGAGCCTCTCGGTATCCAAGGAACGCCTGAATTATCTGGTCATCTTGACATTTTCCGTAATAGCTATCATCCTATCGCTGGTGCTGGATCTCGGGTTTGTGAAGTTTTGATGAATATGCTCAATAATATGTGGCAAACAGATAACCTTCAATCTGTGTAAATCAGTGGCTGGTAATGGTTTTTTAGCCACAGATTAACGCTGATTCCACCGATTTTATCCACAGGTTACTCGAGCATGTATGTTTTGATGACGGCGGAGTTTGAGTATAAGCGAACGAAAGCATAAATCAAACGCTACTCTATTGGAGCATATACCTCAGTCAAAAGCTCTTCTAAGGGGACCTCTCGTGGGTCATTCAGATAAACTTCCCTTGTTGGACCCACCAACCTCTTCCCACTCTCTTCGATCCACGCAAAGACTTTTTCATAGGTGGGCTCGCATTCCTGATATGGTTCTTTGTGGACGATCTTCGCCATCTTCCCGATAGGCAGCTCATAGCACTTGATCTCGTGCCGAGTATGGGGCAGGTGGATGGCTGGTGCATGGGATTGAATGTGGACAGATGCAGGGTATCCCTGCAAATTATCTCTAATGCTTTCGTTCATTCAACAACTCTTTGCCCCCGGTATCCAGACCGAACGATACCTTGAGAGCCCCGGTAGGGCACGTATTGACACAGGTCTGGCATAGGATACACTCAGTAGACAGAACGCGAAAGCCCATTTTGACATAATCAGGGATCCGAATATCCATCGGACACGTCTCCATGCAAGCCCCGCACCCGGTGCATTTTTCGCTATCTCCTCGAATCTTGAGCAGTGAAAAGCGAGTGGTAAATTTGAGAATTGTGGTTATCGGGCAGACATACTTGCAGAATGCGCGGTTATCCTTGAGCCAGAAAGCCAGTATTATGCCAGTTGCGTAGTAGATAGCATTGCCAGCAAGAAGCCAGTATAGTTCAGTGATGCTTCTACTTTCAACACGGTATCCATATCCAAACCAGAGCAAAAGCACAATACCGAGGCTTAAAATGAAATGTATGTAACGCGAGCCACCCCATTTCCCCGGAATACGCCCGCTGCTGCGTTTATAAGGAAGCAAGTCCAGTATCATTGCAGTCCAGCACGCCCAGCTGCACCATGCTCGACTAAACAGAATCGGACCAAAAATTTTCGCTACCATGTAATGGATAACGGAACCAGAGAAAAATCCAGCCAGTAGGTAAAAAAAGAAGCCTTCGATCTGCAGATTCTCAAACTTCAGGAGACCTAAGAAGACGAACAAGTACCCGCCAATGAGAAACAAGGTCAGCTTGCGACCTAATGGCTTTTTCTTCCTGGGAAGAGCGGAGTAAACCCCGATACCAACACCGATCGCTGCCCCGATGTATAGAAAATTAAATAGATAGAAGATATCCCCCGTGGATCGCCACAGGACGATAGCAACGATCCAGAACGGAATCACGATTACCAGCGATGAAGCCAACTCTCTAAAGTCGAATTTGTCCTCGTTTTTCATTTTTTACCCACTCTCTGCTCCGGAAGTAAGTGTGGGGTTTTCTCATAAGGTCTTTTGGTACTCGACATAAACCTCTGCCACCTCCTACCGTCTCACTGCCCTCTCACATTCTGATACATCCGCCTGAGCCCGAGCAGCGCAAGTATTGCTATGACAAGCGAGATTGCCGAGACGAGGACCACTATCCCCCCAATCTCGAACGAACAGAGAGACGCTACCCTCCTAAGGATCATGAAGAAGAGTGCAAGAACCACCAGTTGCAGTGATTTCAGTTCCTTTGGTATGAACTTTATCAGAGAATACCCATAATAGAATGCAGCCACCATAATGACCATGGCGAGCAGTTCTATGAATTGTGCGGCGGTTTCGTATTCCATTATCTGAAAATCTCCCCTATTTTTTCGATCATAACCATTTCCGGACTCTTTGACAGCATATTTTCATATTCCTCGAATTTCCGTATCTGTTCCTTGCCTCCTACTATGGCGAGTATCGAATCTTCCTCTATAGTAGTCTTTCCGTGTATATCGGTCACTGTCCTTCCTTCCTTCTCGATCCCAATGACGGTGCAGCCGACGTTTGATCTGAGGTCGAGTTCTTCGAGTGTCTTTCCTGTAAACGGTGATCCTTCCCTGACATGGTACTTCTCGATCTCGAGCCCCTCATAGAGCATCACGACATCCTCTTCGTGCTCAGATATTACGAGTTTCGCAACCATCTGCCCGACCACGATGGAGACTGATGCCACATAATCAGCGCCCGCCCTGTAGATTTTATCACATATCGGTGCGTTCGCCCTCGTCAGGATGATGGCGTCCGGGTTCAGAGTCCTTGCGACAAGGGTTGCAAAGATTGCGTCTGTATCGATGTTTAACGCTATTATGATCGTTGATGCAGACGCAACACCAGCCCTCCTGAGAATCTCTTCGTTCGAACCGTCCCCGACCACATAGTCAAATCCCTTATCCAACAGGACGTCTTCGTTCCTGTCCACCACAACAAATTCCGTGCGAGCGCGCTTTAATTCATCAACGATGCTCTTGCCGACATCCCCATACCCGACAACCACCAGACGCTTTTCTTTCTCAATTACCATATTCCCTAGTCACCTCACCTGACCAGTTTCTTCAACTTGAGGAGTTGTGCTTCAGTTCCGACCGCCAGCAGAATCGAGTTGGATTTGATCACATCTGTCGGTTCCAGGTTTAACGAGATTTCACCGCCAGCCCACATCCCTATGATGTTGCACCCTGTCCGCGCCCTTATTCTGGCATCCTTCAAACTCGTTCCTATGAGTTCGCTTTTAGGATAGATCGGAAATTCGATTATCTCGACGTCTTTTAGAAATTCGGTCGCACCGACCAGATGGCTGACCGTCGGATCCACCGCCTTTCTGCCTATGAAAGAGCCAAGCATCGACTTCGGAGCTATCACGTTGCTTGCGCCGGCATACTCCAGATATTCCCTCTTTGACAGATCCTCAAGAATGGCAATTATTTTAAGATCGCTCATCTCTCTTGCGGTCAAGATGGTGTTTGCATCCATTTCATCGCTTTCATTGGTTATCAGGCAGTTAGCCGTCTGTATATTCGCTCCATCGAGTGTATCTTTATCGCTCGGATCTCCGTGGATGCAGGGGATGCCTTTCCCAAGCAGCTCCTTAATGATCGTCTCGTCGCTTTCTACCACAACGAAAGGCGTCTTATGACGCTCAAGTTCCTCGATCAGACTCTCGACCATCCGGCTATACCCGCAGATGATCAGATGATCCGAGAGTTTCGATGGCACGCGCGTGGGCAGCATGGATCTCACGCGTGCGTCGAGCCACGGCGTGAGGACCAGTGGAAATAGCAATCCAAACAGGAAGATCACGCCGGAGATGGCGACTATGGAAGAGAATACCCGTCCTGCATCGCCAATAAAATAGACATCCCCGTACCCCACAGTTGTCATCGTCGCGATGACCCAGTAGATCGCTGTTATCGGGTTTACATTCTCTATCTGCGAGGGTATGTGCTGCCCCTCTTTAAACATCAAAAATAAAAAAACAAAGGAATATATTGAAATAATGACAATAATAATGGTCAAATATATTAGAATCGATCTTCTGATATTTTTGACCATTGCCGCCTCATCACTTTCGAACTAACCGCGCCTGGAACCCATGATACTTCGAAAACCCCTCAGAATCCCTCTGGTCGATCACAGACTCGCCAAATGATACCAGTTCCTCTGAATAGAGCGCGAAGTCAGATCTCCTCGCAACCACCGTCGCAGAGCCTGCATACAGCCGCACCTTCACGTCTCCCGTGACCCGCTTCTGCGTCTCATCGACAAACGCGCAGAGATCGGCATAGAGCGGCTCGTCCACGAGACCTTTGTACGCAAGTTCGGCCCACGTAGCATCCACGATCGCCTTGAACCGCAGTTCCTCCCTTGTTAGCACGAGCGATTCGAGATCGCGGTGCGCAGTCAGGAGTATCGTTGCAGCAGGATGCTCATAGATCTCCCGCGCCTTTAATCCAAGCACCCGATCCTCGATATTGTCTGACCGCCCGATGCCGTGCGCACCGCCGATCGTATTGAGATCTCTAATGAGTGCCACGCCGTCCATCGAGCTTGCGTTTAGTGCGACAGGAACGCCGTCCTTGAATGCCAGCTCGACGATCTCCGAGGCAGGCGCATTTTCGTCTTCGGGAGACGCTGTCCACTCATAGATCTCTTCAGGCGGGATGAAATACGGATTTTCCAGTTCTCCGCCTTCGATGCTCCGGCTCCACAAGTTCTCGTCAACGCTCCAGATCTTCTCCCTGCTGACTGTCACAGGTATGTTATGATCCCGCGCATAATCGATCTCCCATTCCCGCGAGAGGTTTAAGTCGCGCATCGGCGCAACAACATCGAAGTCTGTGGCTCTGAAGATCACCTCGAATCTGAGCTGGTCGTTTCCTTTTCCTGTGCAACCATGCGCAAGCGCATCCGCGTTCTCGGTTTCTGCAACCTCGGCAATCTTTTTTGCAATGAGCGGGCGTGCAAGCGCTGTTCCAAGCACGTAACCCTCATAAAGCCCGTTTGCCTTGATCGAAGGAAACAGGTAATCCTCTACGAATTCATCCTTCAGGTCGAGCGTGTAATGCGCATCAGCAAGTGTTTCTGCACGCCGGGTTGCGTCATCGATCTCTGATGCGGGCTGCCCGACGTCCGCGACGACTGTGATTACTTTATCGTAATCATACCGCTCCTTTAAGAGCGGGATGCAGACTGATGTGTCCAGTCCGCCAGAATATGCAAGTACTACGGTTTTCATGATAGACATAAAATTATCTCCTTGTATCTTATTAATTAAACTACCGGATTTTGGTGATGGGCACTTGGGTATGCTCACAGATCATGCCTGCCGGATCTTCAAAATTGTAAACGATGCGTTGAGCTTTTTGATGTAGGCGCTGTTATGAGCCTTACCAGGTGATTATGTGGGGGGCTAAACACATACCATTTCACCTGAATTTACATAAAGTTTCCCGAAGGTAGTTGCGCTTCAATAGCACAGGAGTACCCCCCATTATTTAGTAAAAATCTTATCTTTATCGAATACCGCTCTTTGATTAAGGTTCCAAAAGAAAAATGTATAGTAGTTCCCAAAAACGTTTTCAATTTTAGCCGGAACAACTGTGTTGTGTCCTGCATCAATTTTAAAATTATCTAAATCGTCTTTATCGATTGTTACCAAAACAAAATCTCCTACTGAATTTTCTTCGTTCTTTATATCAGATACTTTAAAAGTACTAACCGGTTTAGCATTCAGGTATAATTTAAACGTTTCTTTTTTACGGGTTATTGCAACAAACAAATCGTCTTTAACAAATTTTTCGATATTTGTCGTGATTTTCAGATTTCCGAATTCTGGATGGAGTAAATAAATAATATACTCTTTAATGTTTTTCCTTGTTGCAACTAAAATGTTATTTGGTAAATGCGTCGGCTTAAAATCGATAGTGCTATCTAAATCAGTCCACTCAGGATTATCTTTTTTTCGTACCCAGTACGTAATTGTAAATTCATCTACGCTCATTTTTTATACATCCCTTTTATTTTATCTTGTGTACCTACTCCTTCAACAACCGACATCTCTCTAGTCACACGTTTAGATTCTTGCTCATGCCCCTCAATATGCTTTAAAACAAGATACCAACCAATTAAACCTGCGGGAAATGCGGCTAGAGCATCTTCAGGTCTGAGTATTGCCAAGCCCCCCAAAGCAGATATAATTATGAATGCAAATATTTGGGGTTTTGTTTTTACTTTTGGAATTGGTGGCGGATCATGAAACACGAATAGTATGAAATATAACGCAAATCCACCTAAAATAGCCATCACTACCTTTATGATTGCCCACTCTATGACATTATCGCCTGATATCAGAACATTACTAATAACAGGCAGCGCTTGAGTGAAATTCACAATTAGTGAGTACCGGTCTTTAAATATAAGCTTTTTATAAGGGGGCTTTCAAATATGACAATTAGCTATTCGACCTAAAACCATTTCGATCACGCGACCAACCTGACCCCACGTTTGTCGTGATAGATTCATGCAGTCATTTAAGTATAGGACCTGTACAATCGCGCCATCGCGTTCGGTTTGGATGTGCCGGTGTATTGCACGTAATCAGCCAGTAGCGAACCCACACATCGATCGTGGCAGAGATATTCCCGACTCATGCACAATAAACCCGAACTCATTCTGCACAAAAGCTCCCCGCATGAGCGGGACTGTCAACACCATCCGATCACCATCCCTACACCGTTACATGCATCCGCGTCTCTTCCTGTCCGCGCCATTCCCTATCTGTCGCAGTCCTGATCAGGATCTTGTGCGCAGCAACTTCAGCCTTCTTTTTTGCATCGAATGCGTCTCTGCCCATGGCAAGCGCGATCCCCATCCGCTCCTCAACGACCCCTCCACTGTGGTACGAAAAAGGCTTTCCGAAGAGATGGATGTTTGTGCCCGGCACAGACATCGCATCGAAGAGACCTTTGTACATCGGATCGAACCCCTTGGCTTGCGAGATGATCACGTGGGATGCCGCTGGCATCAGCGGATCGAAGATGCGGTAACCATCCTCGATCCTTGCTGGAACCGGAAGCCCTGTGATCGCACGAACATGCAATCCACCCTCATTAAAGCCCTGTGGATGCGAGATATACGTAACCATGCCAGTATCGTGCGGACGTGGCGCGCATTCGTTGCCATAGACCTCTACCTTACCATCCCTGACACGGACGAAGAGTTCGCATCCGAAGACGCCGACTCCGCCCAGTTCGTCTGTGATCCGGCGTGCAGCATCGTAAATCTTCCTTTCCGCCTCTTTCGCAAGCTCGGGGTCTTTTCTGGCAGACTTTCCGATATCATCCACGTTATATGGAAGATACTCCTCGATATTCGGACTCTGCCACGATGAGTGGTAATCGCCATCGATCTGATAGTGCCCGACCGGCTTTGGGAATGTGGTGACGATGTTACCATCCTCGTCCATATGCCTCACAGCAAGTTCCGTTACCTCGGTATCAAACGGGATATACTCCTCGATGATCGCACGTTCGCCTGATCCGCGGGTCTCGTACCTGGCAGCGTCCATCGCTGCTTCGATGTCATCGCGGCTCTCGATGAAATACGAGCCCTTGCCACTGCTTGACATGATCGCCTTTGAAAAGCACGGATACCCTATCTTCTCGACAGCGTCTGTAAACTCAGGGAGATCGTCTGTACGGGTGTAAGCGTACGCTCCTGTTTTAACTCCTGATGCAACGATTAAATCCCTGATGCGCTCACGGTTCATCGCCGCATGAGTTGCCGCTGCGTTCGGCGTGACCAGATATCCGTCATCCTCGAACTCAAAGAGAATATCGAGATCGATCGCCTCGATCTCAGGTATGATAATATCGGGTCGTTCCCGATCCACGATCGAACGCATCGCATTCGCATCCATCATGTTGGCGGTGTATGCCTTGTGCGCGACCTGCTGTGCTGGCGCCCGTTCGTACCGATCCACAGCGATGACTTCCATGCCAAGGCGCTGGGCTTCTATTGCAATCTCTTTTCCGAGTTCGCCTGCGCCGAAGAGGAGGAGCTTAAGCGACCTCTCTTCGAGCGGGGCTGCGAGAATCTCAAGTTTCTTCATAATATCCTACTCCTGTACAGTGTTATGTGCGGCAAGGTATTTATTAGTATTTTAAGAGGTGATTCATGTTATGGCTATCGATTTGCCTGGTTCTTAAGAACGATACGGTAAATCACAGGAGCATAATTGAATCACTGAATATTTCGATTGTGCCGGATGACATTACAGAAACTTTTCGGAAACACTATTATAAAGAGATATGCGAGCGGGAGTGGGGGGGTTTGAGGGGGTATAGTGGGGGGGGTAGTGTGGTAAAAAAAGAGGTTTTTTCAAAAAACCCGCTCGCATATATACTATATTGTGTTGTGATACTATTTAAACCTTACGTATTCAACAGGATATTTGATATAATCCTGACATATTCACATCCAACATCGTCGCACACAACCTACCACCCATTAGACCATAGTCATAGCCAAAACTGAAGCAATCGAAAGTGGAGAATTTGTGAGAGGAGTATGCGAGCGGGAGTGTGGAGGCTTAGGGGTGTGTGGTTAGTAGTTAAAAAAGAGTTTTTTTTAAAAAAACCCGCTCGCATATATGCTATATTGTGTTGTGATACTATTTAAACCTTGCGGTTCAACAGGATATTCATCATAATCCTAACATATTCACATCCAACATTGCCATACACAGACCTACCACCCAAAACACTCTGATTTTATGGTGATGTGCACGTGTTCGAACATTCGTGCAATTCGCGTCATTCGTTACCATTTGATCACTTGGTGCTGATTTTATGCCAACGGCTTCGCTCGCTACGCTCACAGTCACGAATGCTCACGTTTAAACAGATGACACGAATCGAGTAAACCGGCGGAAATCACTATATTTTTAGACAGTGCCCTATCACCCATTAGACCATAGTTAGTCAAAACTGAATAACTTGTTAGGAGGATATGCGAGCGGGAGTGTGGGAAGTGGGGAGTGGGGGTTAGTGTGGTTAAAAAGAGTTTTTAGAAACCCGCTCGCATGGTACACCACTACTACCCGATACTATATAAACCTTGCGGCGCGGTGGGGCTGTCACGCCATGCCACTTTGCGCGAACATCTATAATGGGGGCAGATGGATCACCGCTTCACCGCAAGCGCATGCAACGGAAAGAGAGTGAGCGCGCCCACAGCGACTCCGGTGATTCCGAAGAGCGCTGCATAATCGGCATACCAGAGAATTCCTGCCGCAAATACTGGAAGTGCGGCAAATCCGGCATAAGTGCAGGTATTAAAGACCCCCATCGCCATGCCATGATCAGAACCGAGAGATGCAATCCCTGCGACAAGCCCGACCATCGCAAACCCGGACCCGGCACCCATGATGGTAAGCCCGACCGGATGGTGTACGGTCGCCACAATACCAATTCCTGTTATCAACGCACCTGCCCGGATCAGCCCGCGTTCAGTGGTGCGCGCACGACCTCCGATGAGCGAGGTTACCATCGCCCCAAAATAGACGCCGGAAAGCGCAAGCCCCAGAGAAGACGGCGTTAAATCCGTGAAAGATGGGAAATAAGCAACAAGAACCCCTGTCGCACCAAATAAGACGAATGCGATCACCCACATCTGTAGATACCGCGCATCGGAAAGGATTGCAAATATGCCCGAGATCCTCTGCGGTGCAGGTGGGATATCCGGATCATCGGAGTCCTGTTTCAGTGAAATCGCAAGCACCAGCGCGGGGATGGCGAGCAAGACAAATACCAGTATTCCGCATTTCAGATGATAGTGCGTAAGTTCGGCAGCGACTATAACACCGAGAGCAAGTCCGATATTGATCAGAAAAGTAAACTCTCCGAGGCACTGCCTTCGATTCTCAAATTCCGTGAGCATCGAGAACGCTGCCGGGAAGAAAGCCCCGCAGGCGCACCCTTCGACAAAACGCGCAGACACGATGACCTGGGGGGAAGTGGATAAGAAGATCAAGAGCCCGGATATGATTGTCAGAACGATACTGAGCAGGATAAACCGCGTATTTCCGTATCGGTCCGCAAGCATCCCGAATGGGATCATCGAGACGAGTGCGCCTGTGAAGTATGCGGAGAAGATCGTGCTCTGCATAAATGTTTCATCAGAGAGTTTCGGGAGTATCGGCACAACCGCATCCGAGAGCCCCATGATCACAAAGACCGAGAGATAGAGACATGCACGTATCCGGTTCATGATTCAGATATCGGGATCGGGCAGTTGTAAAGTTGTTGGGCAGAAACTTCTGGTCGTTTCAACCGGCAACTGTTTCGCGCGACTGAAGACAAAAAAAAAGATGGGTTTTGACACCCATCACTCTGAAAGCGGAGGCAATCCGGATCCACCAGGTGCCTCGTCAGGCATCGCGCCACTAATTTCGTCAAGCACTGTTAGATCAACCATCTCCGCACCGGCAGGGAGGTTAAACACATCGTCCGGGATATTCGTATTTACGTCAAACTCGGTGACCTCGTAGTGCAAGCTCTCGGATTTGCCCTCGTGCGTGTATGCCCAGTCAAGCAGCAGTGTGAACCCGGTCTGCTTGTCCACGATCAGGTTAGATCTTTTCATGTCAATATCTTCGCGGTTAAGTGCTCCGGCAAGTTGCCATATCCTGCTGTAGTCCAGTTTGACGGCTTTGCGACCCAGATATGTTGCGTCGCTGTCTGCGACCCAGCTATCATCCCATGTGGAATCGTCGCTATAGCAACCATACGCCGTCCAGAATGGGTTCATATATCCGATATTATCATCGGAACATTCTCCGGTTTTGATCGCTGTGCCTTCCGCCTCGTCCACCATGTACATCCCGTCCGCGTTCTGCAAGATGGTCATCGAATCCGCGCCCTCGTTACTGGTGAGTACCAATTTGAAGAACCAGACATCTCCGGATTTCTTGCGCCATTCCTCCAATACGGTCGCATCTCCTGTATCAGCGGATACGGTCGCTTTGTAGTGCAGGGAAGTCACATCAACCAGATCAAGGTAATTTGCGGTGCCGGATGGTACGCCATCTCCTTGCGATTCCTTCTGTTTGCCGGAATCTGAGCCCACGCAGCCACTGAACACCATTACGAGTGCAAGAGCGAACACGACTGCGATTATTCTTACATGTTTCATATCATATCTCCTGTGTTTTATGTTCGGTTTGAGTGGGTCTAACTTGTTCTCTCTGCACTATAATAACTCTGCTTCTTTTTTTAGGCTTGTTTTATTGTCGCCTGAAGCGATGCATCGCGTCGCGCTAAAGGGCGTTTGGAAGAAATGCATACCACAATTCCTCAAAGCACCCGGACACCGACTTTGCCTTCTGTCAGCGTCACATCCTCTTTCGATCGCAACCAGACCGTCCGCGTGCGCAATTGGCGTTATCAGACCCGACCCCTTAAACGTGGGATATGCGACCCCGCCCACCAGTTTAACCGGAAGATGGCGGCGGTTGTGCTTGGCTCTGACCTTGTCTTCGGAACAGAACCGAGCTTGCAGGATCCTGCAACATACTCGTTTGCGCAACGGCGGCAAAGACGGGTATCCGTATCCTGTGGACCGGGATACGTACGATCAGACGATTGAGGTGCTGCGGGATGCGATCGAGGGTGCGGAGATCAGGGGAAGGCGCGGTACCGGGCGATACGGCGGCTGGGGGAGTTTGTTTGATTGGGTGGGATGTTGTGCTGGCGCAATCTGGTAGGTACAGCGATTCAAACAATCAATCTGATATTTGTGGCACGCCACCGCCCTGTTGGGTCATGTTCAACCTCAACCTCAACACGAGCACCCACTACCAGATCCGACAAGCTGACAGAACCAACATACCCCTCACGGAAATAGATATCAGCATCACCATCATCCGTAGTAATAAATCCATAGAGATATCCCCAACGATTTGGGATGACGCGTTTGATCGTCCCATGTGAGATTTTTTTCGGTGAAGTGAGCCGATCACGCAGTTTAAGGAGATGGCTACTTGTCGGCGCGATCTTAAGTGCGCGCTGACAATAATCCAGTGCTTCATCAGCCCTGCCCAACGTTAAGAGTGTTTTGATCAGAACCGGGGTCACGATATCTATACCACGACGTTTTTTCAGACTCTCGTTGATTCTAAAACTCTCGCAGAGTTCGGCAGCAGCTTTTTCGAATTGTTTCCATGCATGCAAAGCCTTGCCCCTTGTATGGTGCACAATCGCAAGGTGTAGTTTGTCTTCCAATCTTTCTCCAATCTCAATACTGTGCCGGAAAGTTTCATCGGCTTCTTCAAATCGCCCCTGACGCTGAAGCATTCCGCCAAGACTGTGCAGGACCATCGACAGCCCGCGTTCGTCGTCTAATTTCTCACGGATACCGATACTACGCCGTAACTCTTTCTCGGCTTCATCAAACTTCCCTTGATCTTTCAACACTCCGCCAAGACTGTGCAGGACCATCGACAGTCCGCGTTCGTCGTCTAATTTCTCACTGATACCAATACTACGCCGTAACTCTTTCTCGGCTTCATCAAAGTGACCTTGCCGCTGAAGCACTCCACCAAGACTGTTCAGAGTCATTGCCAGTCCGCGTTCGTTGCCTATTTTCTCGTCGATACCAATACTACGCCGTAACTCTTTCTCGGCTTCATCAAAGTGACCTTGCCGCTGAAGCACTCCGCCAAGACTGTTCA
>JGI12150J12686_102973_pt1 | contig 21857 bp, 14 predicted proteins | sample ANMFosRound1_FD_12686 | JGI IMG/M metagenome (IMG submission 12686)
TTCGAGCTCGGTACCCGGGGATCCCACCCTTAGTGAATTCTGTGGGAATCCCTTTGTCTATAACAGTTGATCCTGCGCTCTCTGATGCGCGCATGTCCACTGGAAGCAGCCCACTGGTCTCGATCTTGCCGATGCCGTCCGATGCAAGGATCACAAGATCTCCGCCAGATCCGACAAACGACGCGAGATCATTGAACGTTCCCGGAAGAAGCGAATCCTTTGTGATGTTTCCGATCACAACGATGTCGTAATTTCCAAACTCCGGTAGAACAGGCGGTTTCACAAGCGAACACGCAGTGTCAGGAAGCGAACCAATCGCTATTTTCGCAGGGGGGTTCGCATTCTCGCTCACGAAGAGTATCTTTCGTTTTGCAATCTCTGGAATCGCTATGTATGCGTGATCATCAACCGAGAGCGCGTCCCCGTGCTGCAATGCAACAACCGTCGCCCCGGGCTCAAGATCAGTGAGCGCGAAGAGCTCGCTTGAGTGTGCAGGTATCGTTACACCATCTCCTATGATATTTTTGCCGTTGCGGGACACCTCAACCGGTACTGTCTTCGTACTATCCATATAATTCTTGATATTGCAGAAATACTCGTATTTGTCCCCTTTTCGCTCCAACTTTCCGTACGTGATCCCGATGTTATTCACATCATTTCCGACCTGTTTGTAGACAACATCGATTCCAGCTGCATTTGCGAGCATCTTTGACGCCGATATCGCGCCCAAATCAACATTTGCGAAGTCAGAGATGACAACGATCGCTCCCTTCTCCCCCCCACCATCCCCGCCTTCGATCATGCTCTTCGCGAGAATGATCGCATCGCCAAGGTTCACGGTGGTTGCACCCGGCTGGACACGCCGCAGCGTATCCTTTGCGTCAGCACGCCCTCCCCGCTGCAATGCGACGATCTGCTTGTTCTTCGCAAGAATAATGCTCGTCTTCCCGCTTACGAACTTCTCTGCGACTTGTCTCGCAAGATCGAACCTGCTCGGATCCTCAGCCTGCATCGATGCGGACGCGTCAAGGATGATTGCGGTGTGATCCGCGCGCACGGTCTCGGTTGCAAGGAAATACGGGGCTGCCATTGCAAGCGAAAGCAGGATCAAGAAGAGGAGTTGCATGAGCATCAAGGGATCCCTCACGATCTTGTTCAGCATCGTCTGGTATCGATTTTCTCTCCGCTCCGCATCCATAATAAACATCAGCGAGGGGATATTGATTTCCTGTGGCTTCGGTTTGATCAGATACAGAATTACGATCGGAATGAGACTCAAAAGAGCAAGAAGCGCCAGTGGGTTTGCAAATGCCATACCTGTTCACCATCCATCGTCCAGCCCATATTCCCTATCTCGCCTTCACAGTCTTGAAGAACGCGTCGAATATCGGAAGATCGGTCCCAAACGAGAAGAAGTCAGCACCGATGTGCATGCAGGTCTCTCTTATCCCCCCAAAATGCAAATCAAGTTGCGTTTTATAGTCCTGTCTCAATTTCGGGCTGATGTATGTCTTTCTGATGTCGTTCGTCTCCATGTCGTATAATTTCACGTCGCCCTCGATTGAAAGGTCGTACTCGGTAGGATCGTAGACCGAGATTACGATCAGGTCGTTCGGTGCGAGCCTGTAGAGTCCTGCGCGTATCGAGTCGAGATCGGTCAAAAAGTCAGATATGACGACCACAAGCGACTTTGAACGGATCATCTTAACATACTGTGATGTGCAATGGTCGAATCTCGTTGTTCCCTGCAATTGAAGCTCGTTCAATCTGTCAATCGTGTGAAGCAGATACCCGCGCCCTCTTTTTGGGGGGGTAATGTCGATTTCCTCATCAAACGTAGATATTGCGAATTTTTCATTCTCTCTTGCCACAAGATACCCGAATCCACACGCAAGCATCGCTGCATAGTCGAATTTTGTTGTACCATCGCTTAAACTCGAATAATCCATGCTTTTGCTTGAATCGAGGAGTATGTGTGTGGTCACGTTCTTCTCTTCCTCGAATTTGCGAATGTAAAGCTTCTCGGTCCTTCCGTACACCCTCCAGTCGATCGTCCGGATGTCATCGCCTGGCATGTACTCGCGGTACCCGACGATCTCGATTCCCTTGCCCTGCAAAACAGCGCGCCTGCTGCCCGCATACACGCTCGAGACCCGCTTTCGCACCATGAGCGAGAACCGGTTCAGCTGGTTGAAGAACTCGGTATCAATCATCGTTGCTTGAATATATGATCCGGATGTGATAAAGGCGATTGTTCGTTGGATGACCGCAACCTTATTAAAGACCAGTTGAACAGGTTCACTGATGAAAACAACACATTTACTATTGATCGCAATCGCTACAATCTCGCTTCTGATATCGGGATGCGTCAGCACTGACTCCGCGCTCACTGGCGAGCAGATTGCAAAGAATATGGAAAACCAGCAGGACAGCGCGCATGACCTCAGTTGCACTATATCTATAGTAGGCAACACAAGCGCCACCGGCGCAGCTGAGACTGTGGTCATGGAGTACGCTTACAAAGAGCCAGGCATGGCAAGGATGAAATATATGGCGCCATCCGAGATTGCCGGGCAGGTCATGGTCTCGAATGGGACCTACGCATGGGTATATAATCCTCTTGACAATTCAGTCAAGACGATGCCCATTCCTGAGCAGGAACAGACGGATAAGTCTATGATTGCTCAGTTCGTCGATGAATTAACGACTGCATACACGCTCGAACAGAGCGGATCCGGCACCGTTGCCGGACACGGATGCTACAAGCTCACGGCAACTCCGACTGGGATGTCCATGCCTATGTCAATGGAGATCTGGGTCAATAAAGAAACCTGGATGCCTCTCAAAATCGAGACGCACCGGGACGGCGAACGCCTCATGGAAGTTGAGTATCAGAACCTGTCCGTCAACACGAATATTTCTGATGACACATTCAAGTTCGAGGCACCGGAAGGCGCAACCATCGAGTCGATGGACAGCATGACTGATGCGGCTCCGAAATCGATGACGCTTGAGGATGCGCAGGCAACGGTTACATTTGAGATCAAGGAGCCCGCATACCTGCCACAGGGTTACGAGATGAGTGAGATCATGGCAGCTCCGGCATCCATGTCCGAGAAGAGCGTGGCAATCGTGTACACCAACAACACAACCAGTGATGCCATGTCGCAACAGTTAACAGCAATCCAGCTGGCAGAGAGCGCGTATAACGAATCCGTAAAACAGCCGTCGCCCACAGGCGAGACCGAGACAGTAACGGTTCGTGGACAGAGTTGCAACATGACAATGATTGCAGGTCCGTTCGGTGAGACTCGTGTACTTCAGTGGCATGATAACGAACGCTATTACATACTTGCTGGCACACTCGACCAGGTGGAACTGATCAAGATTGCGGAATCGATCTGAGCAATATCCATATCAAGATCCCAACAATTCCGAGGCACGCAGGCGCTCGCCCTCGGTGAGCGTTCTGTTGATCTCGGGGTGCCTGTGCGCCAGATACGCGGGTCGGTACTGAAACATCAGGTTGAACCTGACATTCGGTATCTTCTCGCGCACCCACTCGATAATCGGAGCGGTGCAACATTCAATGTGCCCGGGAAGCACGAGTTGCCGCAGCAGAATCTCCGAATCATCGTAGGCGCACAGGAAATTTCTTGTAACCGTCTCCCAGTAATGATCGACATCCGAGTATCTCTTTGCGCATGAGTTGTTCCCATACTTGAAGTCCCCGAGATACACATCCACGACCCCGGAGAGGAGCTTTGCGGCTTCTTCGGAGTGGTACATATTCGAGTTCCACACAACCGGCGTGTTTGTCTCTGTCTCGGCAAGAATTCGCAAGATGGTGTGGAGATGCGGTGTCGGGGTCACGAAATTCAGGTTTCTTGCACCGAGACTGTGCCTCAGTGAGATGGTTCGTGCAGCCTCTTTTGGAAGAATCGGAACCCCGATATCCGGATTGGTCGAGATCTCCCAGTTCTGGCAGTACACACACGAGAATACGCAGCCTGAAAAAAAGATTGTGTGCGACGGCACGAGTTCGGATTCCTCCCCGTAATGGATAAACTCTGACGAGTATCTCGATATCGCATCGATTCTGCAGTATCCGACCTGCCGCATCCTCCGGTTTACGCCGCATCTTCTATCGCAGAAATTACAGTCTTCCAGCATGCGAGCGGCAATCACGTTCTTGAGATCGAGCAGGGATCTCTCCTCCGGTCTTTTGCTCTTCTCTAACCTGTGCAATTCGTGCATCGCATCGCTGTGTATGCCCCAGAGATCGGCAAGCGTTGCATCGGAATTGAAATCGACAGGGAAGTTCTTCGCAACCAGAAATCGTGCCTGCTCAATTCCAGCAGCAATGCGGTGATACTTGGGCAGTGCGTCCATGAGAATCGTTTGGACTGCTGGTTTGTAAATATTTGGGATCTCTTGCGTCTTTTGAGATCGTGAGTGTAGAACCTAAACCGGTTCGTGGGTGATCCTGTTGTACTATGCAGGAGATCTTATTGGGGAATGGTGTGACAGTATTGCATGGTATTATCTGTATTGCATCCACGACACCAGGTGTGTCCATGACACTCATGAACAATTCCAACGAACCCGACCCGGAGACCGACACTGGCACCGACACCGACGCAACCACAGGGGATCCCGGGTCAGGCAGATCGGGATTAACCGATGAGGAAGCAGTCCGCAGGCTTGCCGAACACGGGAGAAACGAGCTGGAACAAATCGAAAGAGCAACGCCCCTTAAGATTCTTGCAAGCCAGTTCCTGGATTTCATGCTTCTTTTACTGATTATTGCGGCAGCCATATCGTTTCTGATTGGCGAACGCCTCGACGGCATTGTGATCACGGGATTTGTTCTCTTCAACGCGATACTTGGTTTTATCCAGGAATATCGTGCTCAGCGCGCTCTTGAAGCGCTAAAATCCATGATTTCGCCGCAGGCACGCGTGATACGAGGCGGTTCCGAAAGGATGCTGGATGCAGCAGAACTTGTGCCCGGTGATCTGATACTGCTCGCAGCCGGGGACCGTGTGCAGGCGGACGCCACCGTAGCATCCGGGGAACTGCGGATGGACGAGTCCGCACTCACAGGAGAGTCGGTTCCTGTGAACCGCACCGCTGGAGATCTTGTGCAGGCAGGAACAATCGTAACGTACGGACGCGGGATGTGTGTGGTAACCGAGACCGGAATGAGGACCGCGTTCGGTAAGATTGCTGCGATGGTGCAGACAGAGGAGCGAGAGACCCCGCTCCAGAAGCGGCTGGGCGAGCTTGCGAAGTATCTCGGGGTCGCGGCGCTTGCAATATGCATTATAGTCTTTGCAACAGGAGTTATGAGTGGAATTGCGGCGAACACGATGTTTCTTGCATCGGTCAGTCTCGCTGTTGCCGCAGTTCCGGAAGGGCTGCCCGCTGTTGTCACGATCACGCTTGCGCTCGGCGTGCAGCGCATGGTCAAAAAGAATGCGATCATGAGGAAGCTTCAGGCAGTCGAGACGCTGGGCTGCGCAACCGTGATCTGTACCGACAAGACCGGCACGCTCACACAGAACGAGATGACTGTGCGGAGGATCTACACGGACGATACAATAATTGGGGTCACTGGCGAGGGGTATGCACCATCCGGAGACTTTGAATCGGAAAAAGAGATAAACGACGAATCCTTGCAGTTAACGCTTGAGATCGGAGCATTATGCAACGATTCATCCCTGGTACAACCGGGGGGCGGAGACAAAGACAAAGACAAAGACGGCGGCTGGAAGATTCTGGGTGATCCGACAGAGGGCGCACTGGTTGTTGCGGCAGCAAAGGCGGGTATCGACCGGAAAAAGCTCACAAGCCAGTACCCCCGGGTTTCGGAGGTTCCGTTTGACTCTGATCGCAAGCAGATGACAACAGTGCACGAGGATTCGCGCCAGACGTTCGGCTCTGCGTACGTGGCATGCGTCAAAGGTGCGCCCGATTCGGTTCTTGAGATGTGTGGACATATCTACAGGAAGGGGGGAATCGTCCGGATGACCGCGGATAATATGGACGCGATCAGAAACGCGCATCAGGAGATGACCGCACATGCGCTTCGCGTGCTCGCTCTCGCATACAGACCGCTCGATGACATGGCTGAACAGGCAGAAGAGCAGGAACGCGATCTGGTATTCGCGGGCATGGTGGGAATGATCGATCCACCACGTCCCGGTGTTAAGGAGGCGATTGCAACCTGTAGAAAAGCCGGAATCACGACAGTTATGATCACAGGTGACAACAAGGATACTGCAAGGGCGATTGCACTTGACCTGGGCATTCTTGACTCAGAACACCCGGAACAGATATTAACAGGACCTGACCTGGACGCTGGAACCGGGGATGGTGCAGGTGATGAAACGGGAGCTGGCGGGGGAGATGGAACGGAGGCGGGAACGGGCTGGGACGCACTGGTCTATGCGAGAACCTCGCCAGCGCACAAGGTGCAGATCATAAACGCACTGCAGGACAGAGGCGAGATTGTGGCGATGACCGGTGACGGCGTGAACGACGCACCAGCGCTCAAGATGGCGGACATCGGCGTTGCGATGGGGGTCACAGGAACTGACGTGGCAAAAGAAGCAGCAGATATGGTCTTAACAGACGATAACTTCGTCTCGATCACGCACGCAGTCGAAGAAGGCAGAGGCATCTACGACAACATCAAAAAATTCATCAGATTCCAGTTATCCACCAACATCGGCGCAATACTGACCATATTCACAGGACTGCTCCTCTTCCAATCGCTGCCACTCGCACCGCTACAGATACTCTTCGTAAACCTGCTGATGGACGGTCCGCCCGCGCTCTCGCTCTCGATGGAGCCGTACCACCAGACCATGAACCGCCCGCCAAGAGACCCGGACGAATCGATCATAACAGGGGATGTGCTGAAATTTATATCAGGGGCGGGACTACTGATGTTTCTCGGAACTATCCTCGTATTCTGGTATGCGCTCTCGCATGGATGCGGTGAAAAATACGCATGCACGCTTGCATTCACAACCTTCGTCTTCTTCCAGCTCTTTAATGCGTTCAACTGCCGATCGGAGCGCTATCCGCTGAGCACAATCGGGGTCTTCTCGAACCGTTATTTGATCGGTGCGGTTCTCCTGTGTGCCCTGTTGCAGTTGTGCATTCTGTACATCCCGTCTTTGCAGTTGGTCTTCGACACGGTCCCGCTGCATCCGCATGACTGGGCAATCGTGCTTGCGGTCTCTGCGATGGTCTTTGTGGTTGTTGAGGGCGCAAAGGTGGTGGTGTCGTGGCGGGCGCGATGACGAGCTTTTTTGCGTGGACACCATCATTGCTGATGTAGAATTATCAGTATCCGCTTCAAATTAAGTGGTAACCGAGGCACTATCTAAAAAATCGGTGATTTGTGATAATTATCGTAGATGTACATTTCATAAATTTACGTAGATGTTGCCTTGAATCAGTGGAATCTGTGTTAATCTGTGGCTGATATAGCTTTTAGCCACAGATTAACACTGATGAACACAGATTGAGGTTTTTATGTATATCTTTCAGAACGACTGAGGATGAGTCTTACCATACTTTTTGGAGCGGATACAATTATCAGACGACGGAGGACTGATTTACCCAGAGCTCGGATAGAATTCTTGACGCACTGCGTGAATTATGGTTCAATGGATGGGTTCGGATTCGCCCCAAAGTACCGTTTGTCCCCGTGCACAGTCTCAACGACCACGCCTTGCTCTATAAGTTCCCGCAGATACTTCGCCGCCTCGTTCCGGTGCATCCCAAGCGAGCCAGCGATCTGATCCATCGTAAGCGGTCTCCGTTCCAAAAGTGGCAGGATATCCGCACGAACCTCAATTCGCGTCTCCGCGATGATCTCAACATCAAAATTCCCGCCAAACGCCCCTCGTATCCGAACCATCTCATCCTCGTCAACAGGTCCAACGTCCGCGCGTGGTGGTCGCACAACGGTATTCAACTGAACCCGGTCAGGACTAATTACAGAGATTGCATCTGACATCGCCGTTATTTCGTCAGTTCCATCGTTTACACCCCTCACAAACATAATCTCAAGCCAGAACTCACCTTCAAACTCCTCCCGAAACATCCTGAGCCCTTCGATGATCTGATCCACTGAAAGACTCTCATGCGGTTGATTCACAGCACGAAACACGGAGGTGGTGGCAGCATCCAGCGATGGCAGCACAATATCAGCGTTTGAGAGGTCGCCTCTCACATCTTCTCGAAATAAGAGCGATCCGTTGGTTATCACTGCAACAGGGATATCGGTCATAGTCTTGATCGCATCGATCATCTCGCCGATACCCGAATGGAGCGTTGGCTCCCCTGATCCGGCAAAGGTGATATAATCGACGTCCTCACACCCCTCTGATAAGAAATCCCGTAGCTCATCCAGGATCAAATCTTTCGCAATATACTCCCGCCTCTGCACAGTCTTGTTCGTGGTTCGTCCGAGCTGGCAGTAGATGCAATCGAACGTACAGGTCTTGTACGGCGTGATATCCAGACCAAGCGACCTCCCGAGCCTGCGGGACGGCACAGGACCGAACAGGTGGCTCATGTCACTCAAAGGTAAACACCCTGCCAACGCCGTTCTTGTGGTATGTGTCCGGAAATTGCGAGACGATCTCGCTTAGATGCTGGGTGCAGTGGCACGGAGAGAGGAACTCCACGCCATTCAGCAGGTTATACTCGCTAAATCCATGAAATCCTCCGATAATTCCGTAGATCTCCCCGAATCCGGATGCTGCGTCCATGATCTCTCCGATTCCAGGGTGTGCACATCCTGTGAGTACAATCATGCCGTTCGCAGCTTTGAGCACCAGTGATTGCTCCTTTATAGATGTTCCGAGTTCTCCTGTGGTATACACCCGATCGCAGATCTCTGCGGGTCCGTGTACCTCTATCACTGGATTTTTGATCGCGTTCTTAAACGACTCCGAGAATGACGCCAGCAGATAGATCCCCGAATCACGGTTCGTTGTGAGAAGGTCGGACAAGCCCCCTGTGTGGTCCCAGTGTTCGTGCGAGAGCACAATCATTGTAGGGTCTTCGGGGTCAATTCCCAGTCGTTCCATGTTGTGCAGCAAAATCGATCCGTCCCCGCCGGTGTCAAAGAGTATCCGCTCACCGGATACCTCTATTAAGCAAGAGAACCCCCATTCGCTCATAAGTCCGGTGGTAGATGCCTCAGGATATACCTCGTTATCATAGACCGTTGTGATCTTCATGTGACTTCCTCCCCGCCCTCACAGACGGAGCTTCATGATTCATTGATCTAACCGTGCATGCTCAATAACTTGTGGTGGGAACCACAAGATTTCTGTGTTAATCTTGTGTAGTCTCGTGGTTTTTTCGCCTCAGCTAAGCACACACCATAAGACAACAACAATACACCCGGAAAATAATAAAAAGTCTCCGAAAGTAAAGAGTCTCCAAAAAACCAGAATTCGAGCTTGCTTTATCGCCTGCGCATCGCCTCGGGAATGTACCTGACAACATCGGTTGCAAGCAGCCCGCATCCGAACTCCGACGACGCGAGATCGCCCGCACTCCCTGCTATGAACGCACCTGCCGAAGCAGCGGCAGCCGCATCGTTTCTCGCAAAGATCGCCCCGATCACGCCCGCGAGCACATCACCTGTGCCGCCGACAGTCATCCCGGCATTTCCTGTGTGATTCGTCCGGATCTCCCTTCCGTCCGATATGATGTCGATATGTCCTTTGAGAACTGTAACAACGCTGTTTCTTGCGGAAAAGTCCCTCACAAGTTCGCATTGCTCATCAAAGTCCGCTACCACCTCTCCGCCAAGCAGTTGAAGTTCGCGGGCATGTGGTGTTATGATCGGCGCAACCTCCCGATTTGAGGGCGGCATCGTAATCGCATGTAGCGCATCGGCGTCGATTACGAACCGTGCTCCGGGATTTGACTCGATTATCTTTGATGCCGTCTGCAGGGTCTCAGTCTCGCGTCCGAGCCCCATCCCAATCACAACGACGTCGTGCCTTCGAATCAGCGCACCTATCATATCCAGATCATCGTGCACCAGATAATCCCCGGATAATGCGTGAACAATCAAGTCTGGCGAGAAACCCGCGATCACGGCAGCAGAACTCCGCGGTGCAGCAACCGTCACCCAGTCTGTGCCTGCTCGCAGTGCTGCGAGTGCGGCAAGCGCAGGCGCACCAGTGAACGCGCCGCCACCGATTACGAGCACCCGCCCGTTATCGCCTTTGTGCGACTTTGGGAATCGTTCGGGCGGCAGGTCTCCGGTGCCGATGATCCGTTCAGCACTTGTAGGAATCCCGATATCAGCGACCACAATCTCGCCTGTGACCCCGGGATTTTTAGAGAGTCCTTCCTTTGTCCGATGAAATGTTATCGTGAGGTCTGCGTGCACAGACTTCTCAAAACGGTCCGGACCGGATCCGGATGGGACATCTACAGAGACGACGAACGCACCTGACGCATTGATCAGGTCAATTGCGCTTGACACCGGCTCACGAACGCTTCCATGCACACCTGTTCCGAGCATCGCATCGATCACAACATCAGCGCGGAGGTCTTGCAGTTCTGATAGTTCGGATGAGTCCTTAATCTCGCGAAGATCTGCGCCGAGATTCTCCAGTATCTGCCAGTTCCGACGTGCTTCGTCGGTTGCGATATTGCGGGCACGCCCGAGCAGGAGTACTCTCGGATTATAATTTAGAAGATGTCGTGCCGCAACAAACCCGTCGCCGCCGTTGTTGCCTGTGCCCGCAATGATTGTGATTTCGCTCTGCCCCATCGTGAGCTGCGCGAACCGTGCGCGAACCTCACGTGCAACAGATGCGCCAGCGTTCTCCATCAGTTGTAGGGGGACTAACCCGACATCACTACAATTGACGTCGATTCTGCGCATCTCAGACGCGGTGATTCCGTTTTCGTTCTTTGTGTTACACATATCACTTGTACGTGTCTCGTTGCACTGTGATTGGAATCGCGTCGCTCTCCAGCTCCCGCACCGCTATGTCGATCGGGTCTCCTTCGTCCGGTCTGATCAGTACAGGTGCGCCCAGCGAGATCTGGAGCGCACGTGCGCCAACGATTCTGGCGCGTTCATATCGCGTATATCGTTTCAATGTGGTTGCAACCTCCTGCTCTTGTATGTGGTTCATTGCAGATAAACACTTCCCCTGTGGCAGCATCCGGTCATACACGCCACTCCTGCTCACTCACTCTACTCCTGCCCTCTCCACTTCCGCAATCACGTTCTTCGCAATCTTCGGTCCGACGATCGCACCGATCCTCTGCTCACCCGCAGCCAGGAGCGATTCCGGTGTTGCGTACCCTGAATCGTAGAGCTTTCTTGCACGCACCCGCCCAACGCCGCGAACTCCTACAAGCCTGAGGAGTTCTGATTTCACACCGTACTTCAGACAATCCGTGAGATCCCTTGCAAGCTTCGTGTGCGGGCTTTTGATGTGTCCGGATATCTGCGCAGTCGCATACATGATCCACTGCGCCGTATCCGAGATGCCCCGCACATCCCCGCCGCCGACACCGAATTTCGCCTCGATCTCCTTATCCTGCCTCTCTGATGTCCAGTCGAGGAGAAGAGCCGCGGTCTTGACCTCGGAGAGGAACCATTCATACCCGGAATCGGACTCGCTGGGAACCTCTGTGAACTCGTTTTGCCGATCGGATGCGAAATTGTAGATCCACGCATAGTCATTCTTGCGGAGGTAGAGATTGCGAACATCCGGAGTTTTGCAGATCAGGTGAAGCAGCGTGAGATCGCTTGCCGAGTCGCGTGAAACGAGTCCGTCAACGATGGTTGCTGCACCCAGCGGATCGAGATAGAGCCGCGAGACCAGTCTTCCGAGAGGTGTCGCCGAGAGTGATTCCTCCGAGATTGTGATCATCCCATTCTCGCAGAGGAAATCAAGAACGTTGTCAACGATCTCTCGCAGGTACGATTGTGAGGTATCCGGCGTTCTCTGCCCCCTTTGTCCCCCTTGTCCCCCTTGCACCTCCTGCTGCGCTGCAAAGAACGTCAGCTTCAGAAAGTCCATCAGTTCATCGTGCGATTGCGCGAACATCCCCGCGATCGCAGAGAGGATGTGGCTGCGGAGTGCGCTCTCGGTTCCGAGTTTTGACGCAATCTCCTCGGGATCTGACTCGATGTAGTGCTCAAGCAGACTCTCCATCTCCGGGTACGACTTTGCGATCAGTATGCTCTCGCCGGATGGATCGAGATGCGGACGCCCGGCTCTGCCCGCCATCTGTTTGTATTCAAGGATCGGAATGGGCTGCATCCCGTAATTCGGATCGTATCTGCGGTAACTCTTGATTATGACCCTTCTCGCCGGCAGATTCAGTCCGAAAGCGAGCGTTGGCGTGCATGCGATGACTTTGATTATGTTGTTGCGGAACCCGTCCTCAACGATTCGCCTGTGCTCCGGGAGGAGCCCTGCGTGGTGAAAAGCCGCCCCACGCTCGATGCAGTCTGCGAGCTTTCGTGCGGCATCGGTGTCGGTTTCCTTGACAGTATCCGCGAAATCGGCAAGATCCGAATTATCCGGAAGTTTCAGAGCCTTGCTCACACGCACCGCCGTACTCACCGCATTTCTACGGCTGCTGTCAAATATCAGGCACTGCCCGCCGCTCTGCATCGTGTCAAGCACGAGTGCAATCACGGTGTCTCGGTGGCTCTGCGAGAGATTGACCTCGCTCTCGCTCCCTTTACCTCTGAAATATATGGTGTCGCCGAGGAACACGCCCTCGCGCAGGTCAACAGGTCGCCAGTCCGATAATATGCACTCAGCGTCGAGCCAGTCAGCGATCATCTGCGCATTCCCGACCGTCGCAGAGAGCGCGATTATGTGAATCTTCGGATTGATCCGGCGCAGTTTTGCGATCGTTACCTCGAGCGTCGGACCCCGGTCAGGTGAGTCGAGCAGATGGATCTCATCAACGACTAACGTTGTCAGACCATGGATCCATTCGGTCTCGTTTCTGAGGAGCGAGTCCGCTTTCTCTGATGTTGCGACGATTATGTCGTTGGATCCGAGGTACTCGTCTCTTGAATCGAAGTCTCCGGAAGATATCCCCACACTGACCCCGAGATCGCTGAAGCCGGAGAACCGCTCGTACTTCTCGCTTGCGAGCGCCCTCAGCGGCACGATGTACATCGCTTTTCCGCCGGATCTAATTGCGGCGAGCATCGCAAGTTCTGCGAGTAGCGTCTTTCCTGATGCGGTCGGTATCGCGGCGAGGATGTTTCTTTCGCCGAGGAGCCCCCTCTCGACCGCCTCTGCCTGCGGCGGGTAGAGTTCGGTGATACCGGTTCCTTCGTAGTATTTGATGATGTCTGGTGGAAGCGGGAGGTCTGATATCTTCATGCAGGGTTCTGTTTGGGGCGATTAGATATAGGTATTGGCGAAGAAATTAATCATTCATACCGGATTCTCAAATTTTCAGAACAATGTGGTGTGAAAGACACAAGAATGTGATCGAGAGTTCCGAAGCATCCGCACTCCCCCATAACATGACATCCACCCATCGGATCGTACAGGGTTTGTGATTTTGGGTGTTCCATCGAACCTGCCACTATTTCAGTACCCCTGCCGTATCCGATGCCGTTCTGTGGATAAGCTATGGTTTTTTTCGCGTTTACCAGGTGTTACCTGCATCATCTGAATAAGGAATTAGGTATGCAAATAATCACCCCTACACATATTAGGTTTCGAATGGAAATCCGAAAAGAATTAGGTTTTTCAACGAAACCCTATAAAACCCACTTTTCGGTGATGCACTGGTACATCACCCAAAAGATGTCACGGTGGCATGACATATTCCATTCTCAGTAATCGTCCGTCATTCAGCTTTATGCACCTGTTCGATATATCGTTACATGGCACAACCGAAAATTCCAGTGAAATACACACGGAGACTTTTGTTCTTTGCGCCATCGCGTCTTTGCGTTATTGTTTTCCAATTTAACGCAAAGGCGCAAAGGCGCAGAGACGCGAAGGGTGTTGTCGATCTCAGTCTTCACGTCTTTTGCGTTGTTGTACATCCAACTGACCATTACGGAAATCACTGGATTCCCAGACAGTGCCTCGTTACATGCTCTGTCCACCATAGAATTAAATTTCTGTTCATGTTTATTTCTGTTTTTATTCTGGCAGTCGAGGTATACTTCGCACCGCCACAACTTGAGCTTTTTTTACATAAGTGTCAGTTGGATGTGCGACCAGAGTTTAACGCCATCCTTTGCGTCTCTGCGACTTTGCGTCTTCGCGTTAAATCGAGAACGCAAAGGCGCAAAGGCGCGGAGACGCAAAGATTAAATAAACTTCTTGATCGGCTATCCTGTTGTATATGCCTCGGTCTTGTGTGTTCATGGTCAAATTGGCAATTACAAAAATCGCAGTTTATGCCGGTGGTGAGTATATACGGTGAACACGGCGTAATAATAAAGGGAAAACATGAGCAGGTGATGGATGACTCCAAAACTCGTTAGTGCTCACCGAAAAAACTGGTCCCAAAAAATATCGTGTGTTGTATTACAGTGGGACAAAACGACTTTAAATTCTCATTTCAAAGTGAACCATCGAAGAAAGGCTTGCAAACCAGTATAGCCCAAATCAAACCAATCTTCTGCGCCTCATCCCTAATCACGCAGCTACTCACCGGACCCAAGCAGCCACTTCCAAATAGGGATGTATGTTATCCCGCGGTCAGATTTATCAACATCCCTTGTAAGCAGGATCAGCTCTGAAACTCTTTTCCCAAAGTTCTCTTTAAATTCAAGCAATGCTTTAATCTCCCTTTCGTCTGTAACATCAGTGTAAGTGACATTAATTCCCATTAGCATATTGTCCCTCCTCTTTACAACAAAATCCACCTCTCTCTTGCCTTTCCAGTAATGCACATCAAAGTTTCTCCTCTTCAGTTCAACGAAAACACTATTTTCCGCAAGTTTGCCTTCATCAGATGAGAATTTAAAGGACGCCGCATTCCGAAGACCGTTGTCAATACAATATATTTTTCTTGGTTTCTGGATGGCAAGCGAAGTTTTTAAGGAATATGAGAAGAAGTTCAGTTGATATATGAGGTATGCCTGCTCCAGATATAAAAGATATTCCTTTATGCTGCTCACAGACAGCCCTATCGCTTTTGACATCTTCATATAGCTTGACAGGGCTGAGATATTTGTGAGGGAATAGTTCGCCAGATCTATCAATTTTGAACTTTCCCTTATTTTTTTGCTGACCACGATATCCCGCAGCAGAATGCTGTCGAAATATCCATTCAAACGCATAAGATTTATATCCGCATCATCTTCCAGAACAACCTCGGGAAAACCACCGCGGTTCAGGTAATTCAAAAAATGGTGAATCACTTCACTTCTTTGTACATCCGCATCGTTAAGCTCGAACTCCACAAATCCCAGATATTCCGTAAACGATAACGGATAAACGGTCTTTGAGATGATCCTGCCAGTCAGCAATCTTGACAGTTTATCAGAAAGCATCGTACTGTTTGATCCGGTTATTACAAACTTGATATCGGTGTCATAGAGGTCGTAATATTTCTTTAGCCACGTTTCCCAGTTTTCTATGTTCTGTATCTCGTCTAAAAATATGTACTTCTGACCGGCGGGATTGTTTATCTCGATGTAGTTCTCAAATATATGGTTAAGGATACTGATGCTTTTATCTTCGAATGGTTCGTCCAGATTGAAATACAGTATATTTATCGGATTAATCCCGTCCTCGATCAGGTGATCTATTAGCTGGTATAGTACCGTTGATTTCCCGCACCTGCGTACACCGGTTATTCCGATGATCTCTTTTATGTTCAGCAGCTTTGCGATCCCCCCGAGTGTTTCAGGTCTTGCAATGCGTGTTTTTGATTCAGGGACCTTGCCATGTAGCCACCACGGATTCCATCGTTTTATTATCTCTTTCATAGCACTACACTACATCTGGCATCTAGCCAAATAAAAACCTTCTGTTATGATGGAAGGTTTGATGTGGAAATTCAGCATTGTAATAGAGGGTTACATCTGAGGGTCGACGAAAGTGATGGGGTGTTTTCCATAATTTTTAGCGGTACCCTCCAATCCGGGTGAATGCACCCGATCACTGGGACGAACGGTTCTCTCTTCGATGACATGATCAAGCTCGCTGCAACCGCGAAGGATATGAGCGAGTTTGAGCGGAAACCGGACCGGATGGCGCGAGGATATCAGGGGCTTGGATGTGCTGAGGCATATCTTTCACACGCGCCCCTTCTACCACAAACCGCTCCGCTCCCGGATACCAGGCAGTATACATCACAAAGAAGAAGCCGGGGGTGCGACTTACAATCCGTGAAACAAGAGCACACCCGCATTCTTCGCGATTTCTTCGCACCGTGTTCATCCGATCCCCTAAAATGCCCTCCCGACCTTTTAGATCAATGTATCAATAAGTATCTTCCAGTCCGGGGAATCCCACTGCATAATGATCAGCCATCCTGCCCGACATCGCCTGCAATGTCCCTTACACTCGTCTCCGCCGCCGAATCACCACCACCCACACCACCACAAGCACCCCCACGATCGCGAAGACCGCGGTGGACCAGGGCAAACCCTCCTTCTTCGGCTTCGTAGGCGTTGCGCCCGCCGCCGCCGGCACACTCGTCTCTGCCACCGTGGATTTTGTCTTCGCAGCCGCTGGTGTCGGCATCACACGCTCGCCCGGCGGCGCATCTGTCGTGGTCGCGGTCGTCGATGCTGCCGGTGCTTTTGCCGCGGTCACAGTCGGCGTCGGGGTTGCGAACCATCCTGGGGGGTATGTACCACCGCCACTGCTGCTGCTGTCACCACTGTCACCGCCATCGTCGCCACCACTACTGCTGTCCAGCGTACCCATAAGAACAAAAGTGCTCAGGTGATCCACAATTGCTTCGATCCAGTTCAAGCCGCCGAGCGTTCCGTTTGCTGTGGTATTCCGCCGCCCCCACTCGTTCGGATCAGGGGTTGTGTTGTAGTAGTAGATGTAGACCTCGGTGTAGTTGAGAGCTGGATCGTAGTACCTCCGAATCGTGAAACTCCCTGTGCCTGATGTGTTGTGCTGGATGCAGATGAAGCTCCCAACAGGGATCCAGTCCGATACACCATCAGACAATATGCTCTCGGTGCCTCCCCCATCAGGATTGATGCCGGTCTCTGTGATGTTGATCTGTGCAGGTTCGGTCATGTTCACGGTAAGATCGAATTTCACGGTTCTGGAGGCGTTGATCGTCGTTGACTGGTTCTCAGGGACTGTCTCGTCATCAGTCTGCTGGAGTACCAGATCTTCGATAAGAACGTCTGTGTAGATATTTGTGAAGTTGATGCCGCGTGTTATCACAATTGCGTTTGTGTCACCCCGTATCTCGGGTCTATCGCCGTCGCTTGTGCTTGCTTCCACTGTTGCGTTGATCAGGATTATGTCGTAGCCGGTATCGATCTCAACGCCGGTTATCGTGCTCTCGTTTGCAGTGACATTCACAATCGTCGAATCAGTGACCGTGGTGTTCTCATGCAGCTCTGAGTCAGTTGCAGTGGTATTATCAACCGAAGAATCCGTAACCGTAGAGTTTTTGGCAATTGCGCCGTTATCCATCGTTGAATTGTCCACTGTCGAGTGGTCAACGATTGATCCATTCTCCACCCGGGTTTCGTTGCCGGAGATGCTGCTGTCCATGACTATGCTGTCGTCGACGGTTGCGTTCTGTGTGACATTTGATCCGGAGAGCGTTGAATTGTCAACAGATCCGCCAGAGGTCACGTTTGAGTCAGTGACTACGGTTTCGTTGCCTGTTACTGTGCCGCCTGTTGTGTTTGAGTTAATCTCAGTAACTCCTGTTACGTTCTTCATGCAGGCGGTCAGTTTTGTGGTTGCGGCTTTGCTGTACGTTGAGTTTGTGAGTGTTATTGTAACTGAATGGATGCCGACCGCCGGGTGGCTCACTGTCACATTGAAACTCTCTGATGTTGCGGCGTTAACCTTAATTGGACTGACGAAGCCGACGGTTGCGCCGGTCGTGGAGTTTGTGATCGTGAATGTTGCATCTGACCCATAGTTGGTTGCAGTCAGATGAAAGATCGTCTCGTTGCCTGCAACTGCCGTCTTTGAAGCAGTCTCGCCCCTTTTGATCGCAAGCGTCACCTTTTCAGGCATTAGACCGACGTCTCCGTTCGGGTTTATCGCGCCTGATGATACAGTCACAACTGTACTGTTATCTGTTATGTAGCCTGATGCACCAACATTCAGCGTGTACGTGCCAGGAGCAATCGATGGTATCATGTATGTGCCGTCGGTCCACGTGCGTATGGTTATTCCTCCGGCAGAGGCTGTCGCATCGCGAATCGGGTAGCCGGTCGTGCTGTCGGTCACGCGTCCTGATATGGTGCCGTTTGTTTCCGCCGTCCTGAAACTATGTTCGCTACTCACGTTTGAGTTGCCGCTACAATCGGTGCTGCTCACAACGAAGTAGTAGAGCGTATCAGAACTGAGACCTGTGAGCGTGAGCGTGTGCGATGTCACCATTGTTGCGCTGGACTTGCTGAGATCATAAGTGCCGGTTGATGTGCCGTACCTGACAAGACTATCACTGTTCTCATCGGTAGCCCATGTGATTGTCACTGAGTCGAATGTGGGCGTTGTGTGCGTGACGTTGGTGATTACTGGGGGTATGATGTCCGCAACCGATACTGTGCAGTTGCTGGTGATTGCATCGTTGTGATGCGTCGTGTTGTGGAATCGAATTGTGAAGTCGAACGTGCCTGCCGCGGACTCGGCTCTGCTGAAGTCGGCGTTTCCGTTCGTTGTATCGATGGTTGCGATGGTGATTCCATTTCTTAGTAGATCGGCTTTGCAGATGAGTGTGTCTCCATATTCGTCGTTTGCAGAAGCTGTTATGTGGAACGTCGTGTTGAGATCGACTGCTCGAGAAGATGCCGGATGGGAGATAATCCCGATGTCTCGCTTTGTTATGCTTACCTGGAACGTCTCGGCGTCGTTTGTTGCGGATCCGCTTGTTGAGGTCGCATCAACCATGACTGTGGTCTCCTGCACCGCCAAGTTTTCGATTGACTGATTGTGCCACTTTGTTTCGTCTTTTGCTATCGTTCCCATGGAGCTACCCGAAATCCATGAGACGTTGTATCTCACATTCACGTTGTTTGCGTTTGCACGGGTCACTATGACTGAGTGGTTCAGGTTGAAGCTTCTGCCCCAGTCGCGGGTTACGTCAGCAATGTTTCCGAGAGTCAGGGCTGGTCCATTGACTGTTACTGCTGAGTGGGGTGTGGACTGGTTGTTGTAGTGCGTTGTGTTGTGGAATCGAATTGTGAAGTCGAACGTGCCTGCCGCGGACTCGGCTCTGCTGAAGTCGGCGTTTCCGTTCGTTGTATCGATGGTTGCGATGGCAATTCCATTTCTTATCAGATCGGCTTTGCAGATGAGTGGGTCTCCGTATTCGTCACTCGCAGAAGCGGTTATCCGGAAAGCCGTGTTGGGATCAACTGTTTGAGTTGCTATCGGATGCGAGTCGATCTTGATGTCTCGCTTTGTTATGCTTACCTTAAACGTCTCGGCGTCGTTTGTTGCGGATCCGCTTGTTGAGGTCGCATCAACCATGACTGTGGTCTCCTGCACCGCCAAGTTTTCGATTGACTGATTGTGCCACTTTGTTTCGTCTTTTGCTATCGTTCCCATGGAGCTACCCGAAATCCATGAGACGTTGTATCTCACATTCACGTTGTTTGCGTTTGCACGGGTCACTATGACTGAGTGGTTCAGGTTGAAGCTTCTGCCCCAGTCGCGGGTTACGTCAGCAATGTTTCCGAGAGTCAGGGCTGGTCCATTGACTGTTATTGCTGAGTGGGATGTGGACTGGTTGTTGTAGTGCGTTGTGTTGTGGAATCGAATTGTGAAGTCGAACGTGCCTGCCGCGGACTCGGCTCTGCTGAAGTCGGCGTTTCCGTTCGTTGTATCGATGGTTTCGATGGTGGTTCCATCTCTTATCAGATCGGCTTTGCAGATGAGTGGGTCTCCGTATTCGTCACTCGCAGAAGCGGTTATCCGGAAAGCCGTGTTGGGATCGACTGTTTGAGTTGCTATCGGATGCGAGTCGATCTTGATGTCTCGCTTTGTTATGCTTACCTTAAACGTCTCGGCGTCGTTTGTTGCGGATCCGCTTGTTGAGGTCGCATCAACCCTGACTGTGGTCTCCTGCACCGGCAGGTTTTCGATTGACTGGTTGTGCCACTTTGTTGTGCCTTTTGCCATCGTTCCCATGGAGCTACCCGAAATCCATGAGACGTTGTATCTCACATTCACGTTGTTTGCGTTTGCACGGGTCACTATGACTGAGTGGTTCAGGTTGAAGCTTCTGCCCCAGTCGCGGGTGATATCATTGACATTTCCGAGAGTTAGGGCGGGTCCGTTGATGGTTACTGTGGAGTTAGTGGTTGTAATGTTGTTGTAATGCGTTGTATTGTAGAACTTAATTGAGAAGTTGAAAGCGCCTGCCAGTGGTTCCATCCTGCTGAAGTTCACATTTCCGTTTGACATGGTTTGATTCCCGATGATAATTCCTTCACGGATCAGATCGGCTCTGCAGATGAGCGTATCTCCGTGTTCGTCATTTGCAGAGGCGTTTATCCAGAAAGTCGCGTCTGTGCCGGGGGACTGCATGGGTTCCGGATGTGATGCGATCTCTATGTTGCGTCGCGTTATGTTTACCAGAAACGTCTCGCTGTCGTTTGTTGCACATCCGGTCGTTGTGGTTGCATCCACCCGGACCGTGGTCTTCTGCACTGTTGAGTTTTTGATCGTCTGGTTGCACCATTTTGTTGCGTTTTTGCTAACGGTTCCGGGTGTGCATCCACTGGTCCATGAGACGTCGTACATTACAGTCACGTCGTTTGCGTTCGCATTGGTTACTGTGACCGAATGGTTCAGGTTGAAGTCCAGTCCCCAGTCGCTTGTTATGGTGGCGACGTTTCCGAGAGTCAGTTTTGGTCCGATGGTTGTGAATGTCTGGTCAGCGCAGTAGGGTCCTTCAGTATCATGGTTGTCCCATGTCTTCACCTTCCAGTAGTAGGTGGTGCCCGGAGCTAAAAGTGAACCGGCATAGGATATGCTGCCGGATGACTGGGAGACTTTACCGGGATTCCACATGTTGCTGCTGCCTGCACTTGTGCCCACGATGATCTGGCATGCACCCTGCGTATTGCCGGCATCCTGATCCGAGAACGTCCAACTGAACTCTGGTGTGATGTATGTTACGTCCGTGGAATTGTTCTGACCCTCGCAGAGGGGGGACGTAGGGGCATCGGGCGGATCATTCAGCAGAACGGTTCCAATTACTGCTGTGCCATAGTATGAGTTTCCATAATCCCGATACGCAACGACAAAATGTGTGGCATCCAGCGCTGAAACTGAGATATAATCGGTACTTGCAGGATTAAAGACATACTCCGAGCCATAAGTGATGGTATTGCCTGAGACACTGCCAATTACTGCGGTGCCATGACTTGAGTGTCCATAATCCCGATACGCAACGACAAAATGTGTGGCATCCAGCGCTGAAACTGAGATATAATCGGTACTTGCAGGATTAAAGACATACTCCGAGCCATAAGTGATGGTATTGCCTGAGACACTGCCAATTACTGCGGTGCCATGACTTGAGTTTCCATAATCCCGATACGCAACGACAAAATGTGTGGCATCCAGCGCTGAAACTGAGATATAATCGGTACTTGCAGGATTAAAGACATACTCCGAGCCATAAGT
>JGI12150J12686_100204_pt1 | contig 21447 bp, 19 predicted proteins | sample ANMFosRound1_FD_12686 | JGI IMG/M metagenome (IMG submission 12686)
CGACTCTAGAGGATCCCACTCTTCTGGCGAGCTGTTCGCGACAGCGCAGATGTTTATGCGGAGCTTTTTGAGCGGCTGGAGAGAGGCGAACGCTTCGGCCAGACTCAGCTTAGCAAGGGGCATCTTTACCATGTGAAAGACCGGATGTGGCGACACGAACGGGAGCTCATGAGAAAGATGAGAGATGGGCTCTTAAAAGGTGTGCACCTTCCACGCCGAGTGACCTGGTTTACCAAGGAAGAAGAAGTGTAATGCTGATGGACAAGGAATATCGCCCGGGTCTGATCTCTGTGGTCATGCCGTGCTTCAACGCTGAGCGCTTCATCGAAGAAGCGGTTGCAAGCGTGATGAACCAGAGTTATGAGAATGTTGAACTGATTGTAGTCGATGACGGTTCCACGGATGACTCCAAAGATATACTCAAAAATCTTGTGGATAACTACTCCGACCGGATGATTGTGTTGAGTCAAAAAAATAAAGGTCCATACCCTGCTCGCAATTTTGGACTTAGGCACGCAAAGGGGGAGTTCGTAGCCTTTTTGGACGCTGACGATTACTGGGGTCTTGATTGTTTAGAGAAATTGCATGCTGCATTGAGCGCTGGAAATGCTGTACTGGCTTACTGCGGTTGGCAAAACGTGGGCTTGTCTGAAAAAAGAAGCCAGCCTTACATACCACCAGACTACGAGTCCGGAAATAAACTTGAGTATTTTTTACGTGCATCTGCTCCCTGGCCGATTCACGCAGCCCTTGCACGACGGAGGGTTCTCGACCATGTTGGGAGGTTCGATGAACATTGGCCTACATGCATGGACTACGATCTTTGGCTGCGTATTGGAATAATGCGACCGATAGTCCGAGTTCCTAAAGTACTTGCCTTTTACCGCCATCACGATCGCGGACAGATAACTTCAACGCAGTGGCGGCAAGCTATAACCGTTTGGCGAATAAAAAAGAATTTTTTAAAAAACCATCAAGATATTAGAGCAAGGTTTTCAACTGAAAGACTTAGAGAACTGATTGACGGTGCTCTTCTCAGAAGAGCTTATGACTGCTACTGGCGTAGAGATTTGGTCTCGGCCCAATACATATTTCGCACAGTTTTATTAACGCATCGGTACAAACTTAAAGATTTGAAATATATTTTGCCTGCTCTTCTTCCTGGAAACTGGTATGTTGCATTTATTCACAAGATAGACGCACACTATATTGAAAAATAAAGGGTTGAATTAATGGTTTCAGTGGCACATTATTTCCTCACTAAAAAATGGATTCCATGGCGTGTACGCAATTATGCTGAGCGATTGATAGAGGAAAAGATTCGAGAACGTGCACCGTCTTTGTACAGAATTGCTCATTTTGGCCGCCACAAAAACATAGTGAGACGAATTACCGATGGTCCTTCCCATCATTTTTTTGGATATTACGATAAATGCCCTTGGAACCGTAGCAGTCGTTACCTGCTGTCCCATCGTGTTGAGTTTATGGACCGGCCACCTGAGCAAGACGACGAAGTTTGCATAGGTTACAGTGAGTTAGAAAATGGAAACACATGGTACCCCTTGGCACGGACAAAGGCTTGGAATTGGCAACAGGGAGCGATGTTGCGTTGGAACCCGGCAAGCACGAAGAATGTACTTTTCAATGACCGAGACAGCCAAGGCTTTGTGGGCATATCTCTGGATATCGTAACGGGAGAAAAGCGAGTTTATCCTAAACCCATTTATACTATGACACAAGATGGAACAGTGGCTTTAAGCTTGAACTTTGCAAGGCTGCATATTAATCGCCCAGGTTACGGCTATGTGGGAATTCAGGATCGATGGGCAGATGACCCGCATCCATCCGAAGATGGGATTTACCGAATGGATATGCAATCTGGTGATTATTCGCTGATTCTTTCCCTTCACGATTTGGCAAACTATCAACCCGATGAAATGATGACAACAGCGAAACACTGGGTTAACCATTTGCAAATTAACCCCGACGGAACACGATTCCTATTCTTGCATCGATGGAGCTCACAGGATGTCCTATTTCACTCCAGGCTATTTTCCATGGCATTAGATGGTTCCGAATTAAAGCTGGTATTGGATTATGGGATGGTTTCACACTACGATTGGTTTGATAATGAAAACTTATTAGTCTGGGGTCGTCACCCGATGAAAGGCGACCGTTACTATTTAATCAATGTACCTTCGGGTGCTGTAAAAGTAATGGGGGATGATGTTCTGACATGTGACGGACATTGCAGTTTTTCTCCCAATAAGAAATGGATACTTACAGATACATATCCAGATCAATACGGCATGCGTACCCTTATACTTTATCGCATGTCCGATGGTAAGAGGATCGATGTTGATCGATTTTACTCTCCAAAGGAGATATGGGGGGAAATCCGTTGCGACCTCCACCCGCGGTGGAATCCGGACGGTACCCAGGTGTGCATAGACTCCGTTCATGAAGGACAACGTCAAGTCTATGTCGTCGATGTATCATCTCTTATCCAGGTTTAGAAGGAGCGAATATTCTTTTAAGAGACCCTTCCACGGCTTGGCCGATGATAAAATCAAAAGAGTGTTGATTTTTCAAAATATTATTCTTGAGGAGAATTATGATGATAGATGGTCGTTCTCATGATTCGGATCTGGACTTGACAGTGGCTATGGCTACTTTCAACAGGAAAAATTGGGCTATTGAGGCACTGGAGTCTTTGGAGCGTGTTACCATTCCAGATCGTTTGGTTTGGGAAATTCTCGTTGTTGATAATAATGGTTCTGATGGAACATGGGAGGCTCTTCATGAGTATAAAGTTAATACGCCGTTACCTCTGAGAATTGTAAAGGAAGAGAAAATTGGGTTGTCTCGAGCACGAAACAGAATCATTTATGAGGCGAGGGGAGAAATTATCAGCCTTTTTGATGACGATGAGCGTTTTGATGTAAATTATCTATGTGCTTTGGTGGAAGCATTTTCTAACCCTGAAGTAGATATGGTGTGCGGTCGGATATGTTTGGATTACGAGACAGGTCGTCCTAATTGGATAAAGGACGAGTGGGAGGGGTTTTTGAGTCGTGTCGATGCTGGAGACTTTGGATTTAAAGTAGAAGATGGGAACTTTGTCTTTTCAGGCGGCAATCTGGCTTTTGTTAAGCGTCGTGTTGATGGGTGGGGGTACTTTGATGTGAATCTTAGTCGGCAGGGAAAAATGATAATAGGCGGTGGGGATGTTAAATTTTGCAAATCCGCATTCCATGCCGGAGCGTACATTCAATATGAACCAAAAATTCTACTATACCATAAGATTCCTTCCCATAGATCAACAAAACAGCATTTGCGACAATTACGCTTTCGTGCTGGTGAAGGTTATGGACGGATCGAGAAACGGTCTTTTGAACGGCAATTATGCGGAATCCCGTATTTTGCTATCCCACTTTTATGTAAAATGGCAATGAAGTATTTGCGTCTCGCTTTGATAGAATGGGATGACAATGCATTTCGCCAACAGTTGAATGTTGTTTTTCATCTGGGCTGGATGTATGGCCTCTGGAAAAAATGGCGTGGAGATGTTCTTATCCCAAAGACATGAAACCGTTGGACACGCTCGGCGAAGCTTTGTGCTGATGTATCACTCATTACATTCTGCTGATAGGTCTGCACCAGCTAATGATTCTGTGGCTGGCCCGCTTTTTGCTCAACACATGCAAGCCTTGTCGGAAAGAGGATACTCACCATGTTCTATTGATGAATATGTGAACTGGCTTTCGGGAGAAGGCGCAATCAAAGAAGGAAACTTTCTCATCACATTCGATGATGGGTATCAAAGCGTCTACAAGTATGCATTTCCCATCCTAAAGGCGATGGGATGGTCAGCAACGGTTTTTTTGGTTACGGGCATGATGGAGAAGACCCCTTCGTGGCCAAAGCGGCGTGCAAGAGATTTGGAAAGACTTTTATCGACAATCGAAATTCGAGAGATGGCAAAAGCCGGATTTTGTTTTCATTCTCATACGCACATGCACGTTGGTCTGACCAATGTTTCGGATAAAACCTTGCGGAATGAACTGGCAGCATCTAAACAAGTAATAGCAACCATTACCTATAACATCGCCAACGAATCATTTTTTATTGCATATCCCTATGGCCGTTATAATCAGAGAGTTGTAGATGCTGTTAAACGAACTGGCTACAAAGCGGCATTTTCCGTAATGCCAGGGTTCAATCGCACTGGAGGCGATTTATTTAACATCCATCGCTTAGACATTCGTCAGGGCGATAGCGTAAGAAAATTAATCAGAAAAGTTACGTTTGGAATGAACGAAGTTTCTGCAAGAAATGTATTGAGATATTATTTAAGACGTTTCCAAACGCGATTTCTTCGTCATACATCGAAGTAAAAAAACAAAACTTACATATGCAGATGCAGCAAATAGATCAGAATAATGGGCCTATATTTGTCGTCGGTTCTCCTCGCTCTGGGACGACTCTTTTACAGAGAATGCTTAGGTCGCATCCGAGAATCTCATCACCTACTGGTGAATCGCATTTTATGATCCCCTTATATAGGAACGCTAAATCATTTGGGGATCTTCGAAAGACCGAAAACGTACGCAATGTGCTCCAGGAAATGTACCATAAGAACTCAAATTTTTTGGAGACCGACTTTCATGGTATGCGTTTTGAAGTGGGAAGTCTTGCCGTTGAGCTGTGCCAAAAGGGTTGTGACAGCATTCCCAGGATAATTTCAGGATTGTTCGAGAAAAACGCTCATGGCGAAGGGAAGGCGCGGTGGCTTGAAAAGACACCTTACTATGTTTTGCACTTGCCAACAATATTGGAAATGTTTCCTGATGCGCAGATTATCCACATTATTCGTGACGGTCGAGACTGTGCACTGTCGATGTTTGGACGTAAGTACGATTTTGATGTTTTTACCACCTACCATGCAGCATGGTATTGGAAGAAATATGTAGATAAAGGTAAGCAGACAGGTCCTAAATTCGAGCCGAGCGTGTATTTGGAAATCCGTTATGAGGATTTGGTTACAGACCCTGTCACGGCTGCAAGGGGAATTTGTGGATTCCTGGGGGAGAACTACAGTGATTCGATCATTCAATTCCAGAAATCAACGGACAAGAAAAGTAAGACACCTTTCCTGGCAAAGCCTATTCAAGCAGGCAATGTAGAAAAGTGGAGAAGACTGATGACACCGCATCAGATCAAGATTTTTGAAAGTGTTGCAGGTGATACATTAAAACGTAGCGGGTATCCTTGCTTGACCAAAGCAAAGCCGATGCCCCGTGGTTTCCGTGCTGCCTATGTGGTTCATGACCAACTCGTGACATGGTTTCACCAAAAAATCCTCGGTCCGCAACGGTCAGATTAGTTGGCTTAAACGTTGTCATCCAGCCGATGTTCATTATATAGACAGAAGAATTCTGGTTCTGCAAGGACATTGTGTCCGACAGGGATGGGAGCGAACTACAATGGTTTCACTCTTGTGTCATTGCCGCATGCACGTGTCTATTGATGGCAGACTTATCCAAACAACATCATGAAGCATTTTGTTAGTCAAAGCATAAGAAGCATATGCGGAAAGTCGGAGTTGGAGCTTGATCCCAGCGTTCAGCACGATCTGGACGCTGCTCAGCACCTTTTGGTGGAAAGACTCCTCGACAACGGAGACCTTGTCAGCATTTCCGATGTATCCATAGATAAACAAGAAATCAATCTCTACTCAGTTATTCGTGTGGTAAAAATAGACAGGCCTGATGGAGGCTCGGACCATTACTACATAAAACGTATTTTGCCTTCCGGCAATGATAAGGATAAGGCACCCTTCAAGTTGCTTGAAGAAGCAACATTGCTTCGTGCACTCAAGAAACACATCATGAATGGTGTTGTTGAAATTATAGCAACCTTTCCACAACATCTGGTCACTATTACCAAAAAGTGTGATGGTAGCCCCCTATCTGATTACATCGGCTCGTCTGTTAGGTCGAATTGGAGCATCGCACATCGTTCTAACTTAGTAAATTTCTCGGGATTATGCGGAATATGGTTAAAGCGATTCCATGAGCTAACATCAGGCCAATGTGACAGCCTTAAGAATTGGCTGCGATTTATAGTGGGAGAAACCGACTGGCGAGCAAACAAACTTGCCGATCTTCATCCTATGAAAAAGGAGTTATTTCAACGGGCAGCAGCAAAACTTGAAGTAGATCTACGTTCAATCGATCCTAAAACACCTTGTTGCATAACACATGGGGATTATGCTCCACATAATATTTTCATTTCGAATAGAAATGTTCAGGTACTAGATTTCTACAATATCAAACCGGGTCACGGTCTGATGGACGTCGTCAATTATATTACTAAAGTGATGACATATGGGGAGGGATATTTTTCATCTCGATCCACGTTGAGACTTATGTGCACGGAATTTGTCCGTAGATATGGAGGGATAAAAGAAAGCGAAAAGGATTTGTTTTACTGTTTAATTTTGCTTAAGTGTTTTGCAAGGATACTCTCTTTAACTCCAAGAGGAAAGTTCGGATTTTTACGTTTGGCACCTATGCTGAGAAGGGCTTGGTATTTGAATTACTTACAAAATTACGTTTCTGATAACAGTCATAGGGCAAGGATTCATAGTGGACCCTGGCCGTTTCTTGACCTTTCTGATGTTTTTCAGCCTGTTTGAGAGTTCACTGCCGGACACTTTTCTTGCAAAACAGGCGAACAATTGGGTTACACATCCACGTTCGAAGAGGTCTACCGAGGAACTTCTCTCTGTCCTCTCCAATAGAGATAGAAGAGCTATATTGGATAAGCTGGCTATAAAAAACTGGAAGCAAATCAATGACGTTGAGTCTTCTCATCTGCACTCATAACCGGGCGGACTTGCTCTGGCGAACCATATTTTTTTTAAACGAGGCCAAGCGCCCGCGCGAGGCCAATGTTGAGATCTTCGTTGTTGCCAATGCGTGCAGCGACAACACCATTCGATGGCTCCGTTCCTACCAGCAAGTGGCCCGTGATGACAGGATGTTGCCGTTGAGATGGGTAGAGGAACCTACGCCGGGAAAATCTCATGCACTGAATCGAGCGATCGCGCATCTTACTACATCGGTTGTGGCCTTTGTGGACGACGATCACCGGGTCGATCCCAACTATCTTGTTGCCATCCATTCGGCGGTTCATACTTACCCGGAAGTTACCATGTTCTGTGGACGCATTCTGCCCGACTGGGATGGAAGCGAACCGGACTGGGTTCACGACACGGGTCCTTACCGCATCTACCCATTGCCTGTGCCTCGTTTCGATCAGGGTAAAAAGAGTTATGAAATTCGTTTGGGGGGTCCGGTTCCAGGCGGTGGAAACCTTATTCTGCGCCGCGACGTTTTCGATCGAGTGGGTTGTTTTTCGACACAATTTGGCCCGCATGGGCATGATCTGGCAGGAGGAGAAGATAGCGATTTTGTGCTGCGTGCCCTGGCGATGGATGAGCGACTTAGCTATGTTCCGGATGTCGTCCAGTACCACTACGTGGACCTGAGTCGATTCCATCTGAGCTATATGATGCGCAAGAGTTACCAGCGTAGCCGCGCTGTAACGAGAATCAGGAAACACACTGATTCGGTCATACCCTTTTATCTATGGCGCAAGACTGCAACTTACTTAGCCAAAGCCGCCTGCTCGCTTTCCTGGCCGAGAACCCGATTCTATCTGGTTAGGCTGGCTGCTGCCTTGGGTGAAATGCGGGGGAGGCGGGAGGCTTCGCTTTCCTCTCGGGATTCCGGTTTAAAGGAGTGAAACCAATGAAGAAAAAACTATGGTCAATAATACTGGTTATCTCTTGTCTATTGCTGCTGCCTGTGTACGCGGATGGAAAAGGGGAGGAGACCAAGAGCGGATTGCGAATCCCTTTGCAGGTGAAGGAAACCGCAGGCGTTGAAGTAAAGGAGTACCCAATAACCGTTGTCGTGCCCCTTCCATTTGGAAAGTATTATGACACAACTAAATTTCGATTAGTAGATTCCTCCGAGCATACTACACCTGCCCAATTCGAAGTTCTGAATCGATGGTGGTATAGAGACAACAGTATTCGCCACCTCCAGGTTAACTTTCAACCCACAGTAGATGCCTTCACAAAAAAACGAATAGGTATTTCTACCTACCATCTTCAGGATGATGGTTTTGGCAATAGTTTCGAAACCGCCCTAAAAGTGAGTGAAGCCGATGATATCATTACCGTGATCACCGGCCCTGTTAAGTTTACGGTGAATAAAAAACGTTTTACTATCCTCGATGAAGTCTGGTTGGACCAAAACCATGACCAAATCTTTGAAGACTCAGAAAAGATCATTACTACAAACGCCAAAAACGGAGGAGTTTTTATCGGTCGGCTGCCCGGTGATGCCCAACTCGATTCTTCCCGCACAGATGTAACTTTTGACATTGAAGAATCGGGACCGATGAGAGCGGTGATTCGAGTAGAAGCATTGACAAAATATTATAACACCGACAAGCACACCCATGGTTTTGCTGTCAGAATATATGCCTATGCCAACAAACCATTTATAAAAATTGATTACCAGTTACAAAACTCAGCCAAGAACAAGGTTTTTGCCTGGCCACTGTACTTTGAAGAAATGAATCTGGATTTCAGGTTGAATCTTAAAGATGATCCGAGAGTAAGATTCGGCCTTGGGAATGGCTCCGTTTATGAGAGATCTCAGGGAGATGGACTGTACATAGCCCAGAAGTTTCACGATGCGTTTGAAATCCGTGAAAAACAAACTGAGAACGTCATTACCTCTGGGAAGGTGCCTGAAGGTTTTATCGATGTGAGCGACTCCGAAAGAGGCGTTGCTGCCTTGATCCGCAATTTCTGGCAGACTTGGCCTAACGGTATCGGAATAGATGCTCAAAATAAGCTTTCCCTGCAACTCTTCCCTTGGTGGAGCTCGCAATGGAGACAAAAAACAGGGACCCCATATTTCACTTCCACAGGTCTGTATTGGCTGAATGACATGCAGCATGTTTATAAGGAGACACTTCTCTTTTTCCACGGCCCAAAAGTCAGCAATGAAGAATTGATAAGCCTGGCAAAAACATTCCAATACCACCCGGTAGCTACACTGCCGGCGCGTTGGTACAAAGAAACACAAGTCACCCTCGATATGGGCGGTCTGATCCCACTCGACAAGAAGATCACTAAAGAAGACCGGCGCAAGAAGGTTGCTAAAAAAAGCCGGCACAAGAAAGCGGCTAAAAAAGACCAACGCCTTCCTGTTTACCGTGAGGGAGCTTTCAATAGAAAAAGCGCAAAGCATTATAATTTCGGCTGGAATCAATTTTTGATTGGCATCGGTAGGAAATGGGCGGCTGGCAAGGCCGGTGGCTGGCCTAGTAGTGCAAGTGCGTTCATCGCCAACGAAAACCCGGCTGATTATTACCACGCGGAACAGTTGGCAATGGGAGAACTCAATGTTCGTCCACACTGGATGGCGGGTTATGTTTTTGATAATGATTGGAAACGTCTTCAACTGACAGAAAATCCATACGGAGGCGTGAGCTGGAGGAAAATCAAAGGTGGCAAATTCAAGAGACACTTTGATGCTCCCTTCCTGGAGGGCACCCACATAGATGCAAGACCAAGAGACGATGAGCATGCATGGTTTTATCATATGGAAGAAACGTACTATTTTACCGCCAATCCATGGATCAAAGATTGGTACAAATTTGTGGCTGAGTTTAGAAAGACACGCTTGAATCATCTCGATCCCTATACAGACAACACGACTCGAGCGACCGCTCATTCACTTGCCCATGCGCTGCAGGCTTACAGGGTAACAGGGGATACAAAGATAATTGAATTGTTTCGCAATTACATTAACAAATGGCTTCGCACAGACCAGGATCCATATAATGGCGGGAGAATCAGCCAACGCCGTATGAAGACCCCCTGGGCGGGTTTTTTGTCCCGCGCTATCATCAGCTTTATGGAGGAGGTAAGGGGGAAAGATTGGCAGGCCCATGCCGAAGCATTCAACTTTCTTTCCGGTTTAATGGAATGGAATTATCATTTTTCCAATTTTAGCTGGAGGGTGAATGTATCGGAAGGAAAGATTGGGACGTCGAGTCCGTGGTCGCAACATTTTGCGGATCCACAGGCTTGGTATTTTTTACATACGGGTAAGCAAAAATATCTTGATCATCTTAATCAATACATTGATAAAGGCATCAACGGCGGAGAAAAGGCCCATTATCGCGTAAAGAAATGGAATGGGGAGTTCATGGGAAGGTACGTCCAATTTGTCCGTGAGAATCAAAAAGCCGATTTAACTCCTCCAAAAGCAATCCTGGATCTCAGGGCCTTGATTAAGGGACCAGGTATTGAATTAGCGTGGACTGCTCCCAAGGAGGCTGCAAGGTATCACATTGTATGGAGTGATAAGCCGATTTCTGAAGAGACCATAATAGACAAACGATTAACAAATTGGTGGGCCGCTAATCCAGTGGGTACCGATCTTGTTCCAATTCCAGGTTCTAAACAAAGCATAACGATCAGATCATCCAAGACAAAGCCATTTTATGCAGCTATCTTTAGCTTTGATGGTAATGACAACATGAGCCCGATGTCTAATGTCGCCATGGCGTATTAGACCCGGGGCGATTTGAGCGAACCCTCCGACATCCCCCTCAAGTGGCAGATGCAAATATCTGGCTCCGGAACCTGTCTGCCGGGGTTCTGTTTGACCAGTGAAAGAAGAGAGCAACATAGCATGTTATCGATAGCCGACTTCTGGATAAAGATTGACAAGACCTTGCGCTACCATGCCCTCAGGGTAGTGCAAAACGTGCGGGGAGTCTGGTGGGACATGTCTCCTCGGCGAGCTTGCAGACCCGTATTTATAATAGGGTGCAGTCGAGCCGGCACCACGATGGTTTACCGGACATATTCCGAAGCAGAGGAGTTAGCTTCTCTGTACCGGGAAACTCATGATTTCTGGGCGACCTTGCATCCTTTGGAGGATAGGAACTGGGAGTCACATGCTTTAATGGCCGAAGAAGCGAGTCAACATGATCGAGATATTGTTTCGCGCTATTTCTATAGTCATACTGGCTCGTGCCGATTTGTGGACAAAAACAACCAAAACGGCTTGTGTGTGCCCTATCTTCACGCGATGTTTCCATCCGCGCATTTTGTGTACGTTAAAAGGAGCCCGGGCGACAATATCAATTCGTTGATCGAGGGCTGGAGGAAGCCGGATCAGTTTGCCGCCTGGTCGTATGATCTACCCGAAACTGTGGCTATAGATGAAAGCCGCTACACCCGCTGGTGTTTTTTTCTTTCAGACGGCTGGCGAAAGTATTTGCAATCGTCCATCGAAGAGGTTTGCGCTTTCCAGTACATGGCAATGAATGAAGCGATTCTTGAGGCCCGGAAAACCGTTCCCACTTCACAATGGACGGAAATTTGCTACGAAGATTTGCTGCAGAACCCTGTAGAGGGATTTCGGCAGGCTTTCGAGTCTGCCGGATTGGCCTTTACCAAGAAGCTTGAAGATCACTGTTCCAAGGTGCTTTCCAACCCCTATAACGCGTTTTCCGAGATTCGTTTGGACAAGTGGAGAGACGGACGCAACCGTGAGCGCATTGAGAGCGTTTTGCCTAAGATAAACGATATTGCACAGCGCATGGGTTATGAGCTCTGACCTTACTGATGACTTTTAAGAAAATGTTTTTATGGAAATTCTGATTCTTCTATGGCTCGCAGGAGTAGTCGTTATGATCTGGTGGCAGTACAGGCAAACTTTACGCCCCCTCTGGTTGGAACCGGTTTTCCGGCATCCTGTGCTCATTATTGAAAGCGATGATTGGGGGCCGGGGCCTGATATTCATGCCGAACGACTCAATCGCCTTGTCGAGATCCTTTCAGCCTATCGAGACACCCGTGGTCGACATCCGATGATGACGCTTGGAGTTGTACTCGCAGTGCCGGACACTCACCGCATCCGGCAAGACAATCTCCGGCATTACTATCGTCTATATCTTGCCAATCCTATCTTTGACAGCATTCGCGAGACCATGCAGGCTGGAGTTGCATCCGGAGTATTCGCCATACAACTGCACGGCATGGAGCACTTCTGGCCGCCTTCGGTGCTGGCGGCAGCCAGGACCGACTCGAACCTCAAAGACTGGCTTATAGGTAATGAATTGCCCGATACTGAAGACTTGCCATCCCACTTACAAAGCCGGTGGACAGACTGCTCCAGTCTGCCTTCATCGCCAATTCCGGAAGACGAAATCGAAACAGCGGCAAAAGAGGAGGTAGAAGCCTTCAGAGCGGTCTTCGGATACAAACCGTGTGTCGCTGTTCCGCCGACTTTTGTCTGGAATGAGGTGGTCGAAAGGGCGTGGTACTCGGCTGGTGTTCGGGTGGTTGTGACTTCGGGCCATCGTTATGAAAGACGAGGTCAGGACGGAAGACTTCAAGCCATTGGCTCCCCACTTCGAAACGGCCAAATGAGTCCTGCGGGTGTTATGTATATTGTAAGGAATGGATACTTCGAGCCTGCCATGGGACATACCGCACAGCGGGTTTTGGAGACGCTTGACAGGAATCGCAAAACCGCCCGTCCCACTCTGCTGGAAACGCATCGTTTCAACTTCACGGGCGAGCCCGACGTTGCGGAGGCTGCCTACAGGGAGCTGGAAAAGCTTCTCGCAGAAGCGCTGGCTCTCTACCCCGACCTGGCGTTCATGTCCACGGAAGAGCTTGCGAAACAGCTATCGGAATCTGATCCAAATCTTATCGAGACAAGGACGAAACGCCGGATACACGTGTGGCTGCAACGATTGCGCGAAATTCCCAGAGTGAGAAAATTGGCCTGGTTGAGCTGGCTTATTATTCCTGGTTTCCTGTTGTTTCAAGCAACCAAATCACACGGATGGGGACGCCCAGAGGCAATGTTCCCTCTTCATCAGCAGGATAGGCATGGAAGGGGATTTTTTGAGAGGTAGCAAGAGTTTTCGGTTCCTCAATCAGTTAGAGCGATCAGACCATTGGCTCATGTTCTCCACGTATTTTGTAATTACCTGGCTTTTAGTAATTTTTTTAACCGGGATTCCATGCCAAGCAGGTAATATTGATGGTTTGCGGGTCCTTTTCCGCTACGATGATTACTCTCACTTGAGCAATAGCAATCTTGAGGAAAAACTTTTCGACACCATAGGAAGCTCTGGTGGTGCGTTGATAGTCGGCGTAATTCCCTTTCATGGCAAATCCTATCCCGAAGGGGAAAATCCATTTTTGCACACCGAATCTAAATTGGGGGAGGAGAAGGTAACCCTCCTAAAGAAAAATGTTAGAGAGGGCGTCGTCGATATTTCTTTGCATGGATACAGCCACCGAAAGAATTTCCAATATAGCAATGGTAGTTCAGAATTTGCTGGCCTTCCGGCCAGCAGACAACAACGCCTCCTCAGAGTGGGAAAGGCTGTTCTGGAAAAAAGCTTACGAATGCCTGTCGATATCTTTGTTCCTCCCTTTAATGCATATGATATGAACACCATTTCTGCACTCGAAACGGTAGGCTTCAAACTTCTGTCAGCCGGTGAGGGGGGGTGCGTCCCGCAAAACTCGAAGATGCTATTCCTGCCAGGCACAACCTACCCGCAAAAGTTAAGGACTGCATTGACCGATGCACTCACGAGCGGTATTATAGGTGGACTTGTCGTCGTCACTATACACTCCTATGACTTTGTGGAGAGTGGCTATGAATTGCCGAACTTCAGGCAGGCCAGCAAACAAGTGACGCTGGAGGCACTTCGGCGTGACATAGAATGGATTCAAGAACGACCGGGGTTAAGCATCGTATCCTTTCATGAACTTCTCGAGACCGGTGAAGACCTTTCTGGAGATCGCTTAGTGGCCAATAATCGGCTTAAAAACAGCTTTATTACCCATCATGTTTTGCTTCCTAACCATTGGAGGTTCTATCCATTGAAACATGTTTACTACAGTCAGGAAATGGCGGATCGTGTTTATTGTCGACAGCTTTGGGCCGCTTCTATTATGTATGGGGCACTGTTTATCTTGTCGGTTGCGGCACCTTGGTATTTCCTGCGAAAACAGCCGCAAAGATTCATTACCTTGGTACGTCCCGTTAGGATCGTGTTGGTGATCCTTATTGCGTTGATCATTCTCTGGGCTTACACATACGGTTTTTACATGAAGGCAGCTATGGCGGTGACTCTTTGTGTCGGCTTGCTACTGGGAACAAGAAAATGGCCAGCCCAACCTTTTCGGTAATTATTCCGGTTTACAATGGTGCGGGTACGATTCAACAAGCTATCCAGTCCGTGCTGAACCAGAACTACCCCGCACATGAATTGATCGTAGTCGATGACGGATCTACAGATTCAACGGCCGACGAGGTCGCAGTCTTTGGTGATCGAATCCGATATCTCTATCAGGAGAACGCAGGCGTTTCAGCAGCGCGAAATGCCGGTGCACAGGCAGCAACCGGCGAATGGCTTGCATTTCTTGATGCTGACGACTGGTATTACCCTGATCGGCTGCGCTGGCACGCTGAATTGATTCAAAAGGGCTCAAACCTGGACTTTCTGACAGGGGATCAGGAATACCGCAGAGTCGATGGTAGTCTGATCAGAAGATCGATGGAAAGCACCGTCGTTGGTGCTCATCTTTTACAAAAAGCCCATGGTGAATGGGAAGTGGTCATGGAAGGCCATGAAATCGGCCTGTTCGTCGAGGGACACTTCGGTGACACGCCAACGCTTAGTCTACGACGTAACACCTTTCTCGAACTGGGCGGGTATCCGATCGGATTCAGCGTGTGTGAAGACGTCAACCTTCTGATCCGTCTTTGTGCTCGCAGCAAGAGGATCGGGGTAATTTGCAGGCCCATGGCCGTCTACTACGTCCACTCGAGCAGCGCGACCCGCTCGAACCCGTTGCGGGCTCAGAAACAGACGGTAGCAGCTTTGCTGCCGCTTAGAAGCTCCTTGGCGAGTGCCCCAAAGTATATACGTACCGGGCTGGAATCTCGTTTGCGACGCGCTCGCATGGACCTTGCGACCGTGCTGCTTCGGAGTGACAACCAATGGGGTGCCATTCGGGCCGTTTTGCCATCTTTTTTAGTGAAGCCGGGTTCGGGCACGCTCCGCGATTTGCTATCAGTAGCGCGAGGTCTTCGAGAAGGAAAAAACCATGGCTGAACGCAAGCGATACCTGCTGATTACAGAAAAGTTTCCACCAAGGAAAGGCGGGTCCAATCTCTGGTTTGACGAGGTTTACCGGCGTATCGGAGACAAGAATACTCACATTGTCACGTGTGACCAACCCGGTGCCAGAGCATTCGATGTTGCGCATCCAAACACCGTCCACCGTCTAACGCTGGATCGGCACTGGTGGTTACGACCCGAGTCACTGGCGATCTATGCAAAACTTCTGGCAAAGTCGTTGCTTTTTGCTGCGCGCTGCCCGTTTGACGAAGTACATGCAGGACGCGTGCTGTCAGAAGGACTTATAGGATTGATTATAGCTCGCTTGAAAAAGCTTCCCCTTGTAATTTATGCACACGGCGAAGAGATCACAACTTGGCGGCAACCTGCCAAGTTCCGAATGATGAGGTTCACTTACCGTCGGGCAGATTGTGTGATCGCCAACAGCGATTTTACACGCAACGAACTACTCAAACTCGGCGTGAAACCGAACCGAATTGCGTTAATTTCACCCGGCGTTGATCTGAACCGATTTAGACCTGGCCTTGAGGTCTCTGATTTGCGGGCGTCATTGGATCTCGCAGAAGATCAAAAACTAATTTTGTCGGTAGGACGTTTGAGCAGGCGCAAGGGTTTCGATCAGGTGATCCGCTGCCTTCCTTTCCTGGTCGATAAAGGCATTGATGCGCAATTCGCCATTATCGGCATCGGAGAGGATCGTGATTATTTAGTTTCCCTCGCCCGGGACCTTGGCGTATCTTGCCGTGTTCACATGCTTGGACATGTCTCCTCTGACGATCTGCCACGCTGGTACAACGCATCTGATTTATTCGCCATGCCAAACCGAAATATCAATGGAGACACTGAAGGATTCGGTATAGTTTTTCTGGAGGCCTCGGCTTGTGGAAAACCGGTTGTGGTTGGCCGTGCCGGTGGAACCGGAGATGCTGTTGTCGATGGTTTGACGGGCCTAAGGGTTGATGGAGGGTCGCTTGAAGAAGTTGCTGCCGCGCTTGAGCGTTTGCTTGGAGACCCTGAATTTGCGGAACAGCTTGGATCGACCGGTTACACCCGTGCACACAAAGCTTTCTCGTGGGATGTAGTGGCCGAAAAAATATCAGCAATAATATAGAATTCAAAACAAATTGGCTGCTCTGTGGTTTGAAACATTATGAAATTTGAAAATTAGAGTTTGTTTCGGCCTGCCCGCTCGTGCCTAGCAATGGCAGGCGGGTATTCGGATTTCGTATTTATTTGAACAGTAGTTCAGACCTGATACTACACGGAATTTTTGAGAACCCCATTTATGACCGGGCATATCATAACTTAGAAGAGATAGAATGCACCTGGCGAAACGTATCTTTAACAAGATCTTAAGAATTATTGAGGGACCGCCCGTACGTGACAGGGTAGTGGTCAAGGTCGTGGATAGTTCCCAAAGAAGGCGTTCAGCGCCATGCTTTATGATCGGGGTATATCGCTCCGGCACCACCTTGTTGCGTTACGTTCTGGACAGTCACAGCAACATCGCGGTTCCTCCTGAAACCAATTTTCTGCACTCTCTTGAAAATTTGTGCCGTTCGGAATGGATGAGAAAAGGCCTCCAGGGTGTAGGCGTGGATGAAGCAGGACTGATTGAACGATTGCGTGGCTTTGCGTCGAGCATCCTGGATGACTACGCTGTTGCCAAAGGAAAAACCAGATGGGTTGACAAGACCCCTTCCTACGTCGATATCCTGGACTTCATTGATCTTTTGTTCGGAAAAGAATGCCGGTATATCATGTTATACCGGCATGGCCTTGATGTGGCCAATTCCATAGCTACTATGCACGAGCGCGACGTACTTGCAGGACCGGCAAAGCGGTATGCAGATGAATATAGACAATCTCCCCGTCTTGCTTTTGCACACTATTGGGTGGATCAATGCAAAAAGATGTTGTCTTTTGAAGAGGCACGGCGAGATCAATGCTTCCGAATTCATTACGAGCAATTTGCTCAAGATCCCGAAGCTAAAATACCGCCTTTGTTTGAATTTCTGGGCGAAGAATGGGAGCCGCAAGTGCTTAATTTTAACAAAAAACAGCACGATTTTGGTTTGCAGGACTCCAAGATATTGGAAACAAGGGGATTTAAGCCTAATATTGGTACGTATGATTGCTGGAGTGCGGAGGAGATCGTTGCTGCTAAAGAAATCACAGCCGATATTATGATGAAACTTGGTTATGAGATTTGAGGTAAAAAAGATAAGAATAGTTCACCGCCAAGAACGCCAAGAAAAATTTTAATAAAAATAAGAATAGCTCACCGCTAAGAACGCCAAGAAGCGCCAAGGAAAAGAATTTAAAAAATAAACTTTGCGTCTCTTTGCGGCCTTTGCGGTAAAAACATCTTATCTCACTGCTAAGAAAGGCTAAGAAATATGACAGAAAATGAAATCGGGAAAATTGTAGTTGACTCTGCAATCAAGGTCCACAAGGGCCTCGGCCCGGGATTATTGGAAAGTGCATATGAAGCCTGCTTGATCCATGTACTCAAAAAACGTGGTCTGTCAGTTCAATCCCAGGTTGGCCTTCCTGTCAAATACGAAGATGTTGTTCTAGATGTGGGATACCGCATCGATATTTCAATAGAAAAAAAGGTGATACTGGAACTTAAAGCTGTGGAAAAATTATTGCCGATTCATGAAGCCCAGCTTCTTTCATATCTCAAGTTAAGTGGTTGTAAGTTGGGCTTTCTGCTCAATTTTAATGTTTACAGGATGAAAGAAGGCATTCGCCGCATGGTAAATGGACTGTAATCGTAAAAAAATATTCACCGCCAAGAACGCTAAGAAGCGCCAAGAATAAATCTTTAAAATAAACTTTGCGACACTTTGCGTTCTTTGCGGTAAAAGAATCATGCCTGCCTCGCAGGAAGGTCTGAAAAACTACATATGAGAGATATATTTGTCACACTAGTTATATTTGGAAGTCTTCCTTTTATTCTCCAAAGGCCTTTTGTTGGCATCCTTGTGTGGTGTTGGCTGGGGTTTATGAATCCCCACATGCTTTGCTGGGGTTTTGCTCGTGGTTTTCCATTTGCGCAGATTGTAGCCATCACGACACTCGCATCAATATTGCTTAACAAAGAACCCAAACAGATACCCTGGACCCGGGAAACAAAGGTATTGCTTCTGTTTATCATCTGGATGTTTATTACCACATTTTTTGCATTGAATCCAGCAGGCGCATGGGCACAATGGGATAAGGTCTGGAAGATCCAGTTGATGATTTTTGTGACGTTGATGATTGTTAGAACCCCTGAACAATTGAAAGCGCTCGTGTGGATTACTGCGCTGTCGATCGGATTTTACGGGGTCAAAGGCGGCATCTTTACTATTACGACTGGGGGAGTTCACATGGTTCTGGGGCCTGCTACTACGTTCATCGGAGTAAGAGGCGGGATAGCGCTGGCGCTTAACATGACCATACCTCTGATGCGCTATCTTCAGTTAAATACTCAACGGGTATGGGTCCGCTATGGACTGACGGCAGCAATGGTTTTGACCGCTTTTGCTATTATCGGTACCCAATCACGTGGTGGTTTTATAGGAGCGATCGTCGTGGGACTTTTTTTGGCGCTCAAAAGTCGCAAAAAAATCCTATATACGGTTCTTGCGGTCATAGTGGCAGCATCTATAGTATCATTTATGCCTTCTGAGTGGGGTGAAAGAATGCACACCATCCAGACTTACCAGCAAGACGGTTCTGCTATGGGAAGAATCAACGCGTGGAAGTTTGCTTATAATTTAGCCAGTGATCGACTGATATTTGGCGGGGGGTTTGAATGCTTTAGGGGGTGGTTATTTGACCAATATGCTCCAAACCCGGATGACGTGCATGATGCCCATAATATCTTCTTCGAAGTCCTTGGAGAACACGGCTTTGTTGGACTGCTTCTCTATCTCTTGCTTCTTCTGTTTGCCTGGAGAACCGGTTCCTGGATAGTCAAGAATGCAAAAAACAATCCTAAAACCAAGTGGATGGCAGACTTAGCTTCCATGGTCCAGGTCAGCATTGCCGCTTACGTAGCTGGAGGCTCCTTTCTCGGCCTGGCATATTTTGATTACTACTACCACCTGATAGCCATACTCGTTTTGACAAAGCTAATGCTTGAAAAGTACCTGACGGAGCACGCGGCGGAAGAGGAAGTTTAAGAATAGCTCACCGCCAAGAACGCTAAGAAGCGCTAAGGGAAACCAAGAAAAAAAAATTAAAAAAATTAAAAAAACAAACTTTGCGGTTCTTTGCGGTCTTTGCGGTAGAAAAAATGAAAAAAATCAACCTTCTCCATCTCATCCAGGGCCTTGAGATTGGCGGTCTTGAAATTATGGTCGTTAACTTGCTTGAACGATTAGACCATTCCCGATATCGGCCTTCAATCTGCTGCTATGATTCCCTCGGTAGTCTATCGCAAGGTTTGCCTGAAAGGGGCATTGGGGTTCATCTGCTACGAAGACGGCCTGGGATTGACTATTTATATCCGTTCAAGCTCGCAAGGCACCTGAGAAAGTCAAAGATTAACATTCTACATCTTCACAATCCGACTGCTCTTTTTTACGGAACCCTGGCCGGCAAGATAGCGAGAACCACGTGTATTATCTATACGGAACATGGGAGGGATTTTTCTTCAAGCATCAAGGTCAAGATAGCCAACGGGCTTCTTTGCAAAATGCTGGATCGAGTCGTAGCAGTAGCAGAATGTGGCAAAAAATATCTTGTCGAACATGAAGGAGTGGACGAAAGAAGAATCTTTAAAATTTATAATGGGATTGACTCCCAAAAATTTGGAAGAACCCATAGTGGAAAATTGATACGACGGGAACTTGGAATAACAGACGACCAACCCGTCATCGGAATAGTTGCACGCCTTGACCCCATAAAGAACCATGCCTGCCTTATCAGGGCAATGAAAATTATTGTAACCAGCTTGTCTCGGACGGTCTTGCTGATTATCGGTGATGGAGCCCTTAGAAGTGAATTGGAAGGCTTGACAGCCGACCTCGGACTCCAAAATCATGTCAAGTTCCTTGGAGCAAGGAGTGATATCCCGGAATTGCTGAGCGTGATGGATGTTTTTGTTTTATCTTCCTTTAGCGAAGGGCTCTCCCTCACCTTGATTGAGGCATGCGCGGCTGCAAGGCCGATAGTAGCCACGAATGTAGGCGGAAATGCGGAAATTGTTGAGCACGAAAGCAACGGGCTTCTTGTACCCTCTGACCAGCCCGAAGTTATGGCAAATGCTATTGCCGAAATCTTGAATGACAAGAAAAAAGCAAGACTGATGGGAGAAAAAGGAAGAAAGAAATTTGAAAAGGGATTTACTTTGGATGTAATGGTAAAAAGATATGAAGCTCTGTATGGGTCTTGCCTTTGCGAGCTAATCTAAACAACGAATCTCAGACAGGATTTACAGGATATTCAGGATTGTTTCCTTTGATTTTCTGCCTTTCCGGACGAAAGGCAGAAGACCCTATCCGCCTTGGGGCGGAACATAAATCTACACCTAACCCGTCAGTTAACCGGTAAAAGCCATCGTAAAGAGTACCATAAAGCTGACCCATTACACAAAACCTCAGCGTAAGAAGAAATATCCGTCAAATCCTGTAAATCCTGTCAAACAAAACCAACAAGGAAGAATGTCACGTGGATACTGTTTCCCATTTTCAAGAACAAAATGCTCCTAAACCTCACCAGGATAGGCCACACTTACATCGAAAAAGAGTCCTTATAACCTTAGCCGGAGGAGGCTTTCTGTGGGAAGCTCAGGCTCTCATAAAAGGCATGGGAAACGATTACGACTATTACTTCGTAACAACACCTGATGCAATGGATAAAGTCGGTGTGGTCGATATCCCAGAAGGCCCGGTTCATATCATAGCAAAGCCTACGACCATGAATGAGAAATCGAGCCTGAAAAAAGTGAAAAATACACTGCGCAGCTTCAGGGATGTCTGCAGGGTGCTCAGGAAGGTTGATCTTTTTGCCGTTATCTGTGTCGGGTCCTCCATTGCCGTACCTTTATGCTTTTGGGCAAAATGCTTCAGAAAAAGAGCAATTTTTGTTGAAACCATTACTCGCATTTCAAAACCTTCTCTTACAGGGAAAATTATCAGTACCCTGAAACTCTGTGACCGCTTCTACGTTCAATGG
>JGI12150J12686_103272_pt1 | contig 19457 bp, 18 predicted proteins | sample ANMFosRound1_FD_12686 | JGI IMG/M metagenome (IMG submission 12686)
ATAGTTGCAATATGGTTTCTTGAAGATTGGTGTATGTTTGCATTTGGCTACCACCATTAAACTATTTGGTGGTATTCTAAAAATGTTAGCTACTGAAATGTTGGCATAATACGATACCAATCACATTTACTTTATTGCTTCTATTTGGATTATTTTCTTAAGGTAGTGCCATTGCGCTATGGCCCCTACTTGACAATGGGGCATACGCCTCAGGCAGTTCTTTGAGCAGGTGGCTGATCAGTTCGGTCTTGCCTGAGTTTATCGGTCCGTAGACAAACGTAATCAGTCTTGGTTTCATACGCATTGTATCCATTATCTCTTTTATTTCCGATTCCCTGTCGTAAAAGGTTACTTCCATCATATTACCTATCCCCCATTGCCTCCCCGGATTTAAAGATCGCATATTTCGACAGGGGTGGTGCAATAAGTTCGTTTATGATGGTTGATGCCAGTACCGCATTTAACATCACAACCCCAAAGGTAGGAAATTCTATGGCTGCCAGAAGAACCAGACCCACAGCAACCCCTGCTGTTGGTAACAGCGTGAGACCCAGATATTTTTTCACGTTATCCGGTGCGTGAGAAATCTCGGCACCCACTCGTACCCCCATGTATTTACCCAAACACCTGGTTATAACGATCAACAGCGCCAGTATACCAGCAAATTTCATCACGCTTAAATCAAAGTGCAATCCTGCCAGTACAAAAAATATTACATAAACCACGTCCCCAATTTCTTCGATTACACTAAACATTTCCCTTCTCTCCATCTTATTTACTATGATAAAGCCTGCAACCATATTAGCCATGATCAATGAGAGACCCATGTAACTGGTAACGCCGGTACACAGCATGATCATTCCGAAAACCACGACCAATAACAATTCGCGAGTTCTCGCAAGTCCAATCAGATATATCAAAACAATGGCAAAAACGACACCAATTGCTACAGATCCAAATATATTTAAAAGAGGAATGCAAAACATCTGGTAGAGGGAAATACTTTCAGCAGCATTCACCAGTGGTCGGGATATACCTGAAGCGATAGCAAATGCTATAACCGCAATTGCATCATCAAGTCCAACCACCGCCAGCAGCGTTGTGGTGAAAGGTCCTTTCGCTCTGTATTCACTGATTATCGCCATTGTTGCTGCCGGAGCAGTTGCACATGATATTGCACCTATGATACAAGCCAGGGGAAAATAAGTCTGCCAGAACGTTTCGCCTGGAATGATTAAACTGCTCAGACTGGCTAAAACTATGGTAACCAGAAACCACGCCCCCAGACTTTCAAAAGGTACTATCCAGGTGATGCTCTTCGCTAATCGTTGTAAGTCCGCCCAGTGAAGACTGCCGCCGATCAAATATGCGATGATCCCGAGAGCAACGTCAGTAATTAAATTCAACTCTCCTACAGTCTCTCTTGGTATTATGTTCAGAATGGAAGGACTCAACAAGACACCGATGATGATATAGCCAGTAATCATAGGAAATTTGAGTTTTGCCGATGCTAACCCACCGAAAAAACCGACAACGATCATTATCCCTACTGCTAATATCAAGTTCATCGCTTTTGAGACTTTTATTTTATTTTTTGATAGAGGTTTTTATGAACGCATAAAATTTTCCTATCAGGTGATGCAGCGTTATCTCTCCAATTATTTTATCGTTTTCCACCACTGGAATTCTCCTTATTCTATGACGCACCATATTATTCAACGCGTCTTCCACTTTGTCATCAGGTTCGCATCTTACCGGATTTATGGACATGATCTGCTCTGCCTTTTCAAAGGTTTCATAATGCAAAGATTTTTTATCTGGTACTCCGAAGTATGAAACTTTTTTTGTTGGAGAAAAAATATTTAAAATGTCATGTTCTGTTATTATCCCTACCAGCGTTCTGCTTTCTTTGCTTTCAACAACCCAGACATGATCGCTTTCAGTCAGGATGGATAAAACGCTGTTTATGCTCGCATCTTTTTCTATCAGGGGCAGATCCCATACCCTCTTATCCATGATATCCTTCGCAGGGATTTCGTGAAATTCCGGTATCAACTTTTTCCCTTCTGTTATTCTTTTGTAAAACGAATTTCCGGTCTCACCCAGGGTTATGCATTTCCTTCCTCCGGCGTAAGAAGAGATGTCTCCATGGCATAAAATACTTTGCCAGAATAACGGTCGCTGGTGTTCATTGCAGGAGTATGGGTGTAATCGGAGACGAGGTCTTTTCTGCAATCGTTCTGATAATTGCGGTCTTCGGTTCTCGCAACTCTGCTCCTGAAGCTTGCAATCGGGCGTGAGAAAAATATCTTTATGCATGATGTGATGTTATATTAGATCCAATCGATGAAAATATCTGCATCACCAGACGAAACCACCTGGTACCAGATGACCGCCGAAGAGGCGTTCGATGCCCTGCATTCGGAACAATCCGGACTCTCAACAGAGGAGGTAAAAGCAAGACTTGAGCGATACGGTTATAACGAAATCAAGTTCAAGAAACGCAGCGCGATTCTCAGGTTTCTTGCGCAGTTCAACAGTCCGCTAATCATCATTCTGCTCGTCTGTGCCGCAATAACAAGTGCTCTCTCTATCTGGGAGGGCGCTGATCTGTGGATGGATACGGTGGTCATTCTTGCTGTGGTTCTTGCAAACACGATCATCGGGTTCATCCAGGAGGGAAAAGCCGAGGCATCGGTTGAGGCACTCGAGAAGATGATGACTCCTGAATGCACCGTGATGCGGGGCGGCGAAGAGGCAGTCATACAGGCATTGGAACTGGTTCCCGGAGATGTGGTGATCCTCGAAGGTGGCGACAAGGTTGCTGCGGACATGCGGCTATTTCAGACGAAGAACCTGAGCGCAGACGAATCAGCGATCACCGGGGAATCGGTACCCACTCTCAAAAAGACCGAGCCTGCAACAGGAGAACGGACGGTTGCGGATCAGAATTGCATCCTGTTCAGCGGCACGTTCGTTACAAAGGGAACGGGGCAGGGGGTCGTTGTCGGAACAGGGGAGCAAACAGAGATCGGGAGAATCGCAAAACTGATAATAGAGACTAAGAAGATCACAACTCCACTCACAAGGAAGATGGCGGAGTTCACCAGAGTCCTTGTCATTGCAATCCTCGCAATAACAGTTCTCAACTTTGTACTGGCGCTATGGTTTGGTATCGAGATTGCAACAGCGTTTCTCGCATCTGTGTCCATGGCGGTCGCAGCAATACCTGAGGGGCTGCCAGCGGTTGTGACGATGGCGCTGGCGATTGGCGTTACAGCGATGGCACGGAGAAACGCAATCATAAAGCGGCTGCCTGCCGCAGAGACCCTCGGATGCACCACTGTGATCTGCTCGGACAAGACAGGGACGCTCACAAAGAACCAGATGACGGTATCATGGGTATATTCCGGGGGGAGGGACTACGCAGTGAGTGGGGTCGGGTACGAACCAGTTGGAGCGTTCACTCCGGATCAGATGAGCGAAGAGCTGGTCGAGACCTTAAAAGTGGGTTATCTCTGCAATGATGCAAAAATCGAGCAGAAGGGCAGCTATAGTGTAATTGGAGACCCGACCGAGGGCGCACTGCGCGTCTCTGCGATGAAAGCAGGTATTGATGGACTCGGCGAGCCGCTACATCGGTTGGACGAGATACCGTTTGACTCAGAGCAGCAGTACATGGCTACATTGCACGAGGGGGACGGAAAGCACATACTCTTTGTGAAGGGGTCGCCAGAGCAGGTTCTCGGGATGTGCCAGACCCGGATGGTTGATGGCGAGATCGAGCCGATAGACAAGGTCGAGATACTCGCAAAAGCGGACGAAATGGCAGAAGAAGCGCTAAGGCTGCTTGCCATGGCATATAAGGTGGTGTCTTCTGAGAGTAGTTCGATTGACATGAGCGATCTAACGGATATGACCTTTCTCGGCATCCAGGGGATGATCGATCCGGCAAGAGAGGAGGCGATAGACGGGGTTGCGAGGTGCAAGAGTGCCGGGATCCGGGTTGTGATGGCGACAGGAGATCATGAGATGACCGCAAGAGCGGTCGCCCGGAAACTCGGAATCGACGCAGAGAGGGCGATCACCGGGGGGGAACTCTCGAAGATGGACAACGATCGACTCTACGATCTCGCTTTGAACGTGTCGGTCTATGCACGGGTTGCGCCAGAAGACAAGTTCAGGATCACAAAAGCGTTTCAGAAACACGGAAAGGTCGTCGCCATGACCGGTGATGGCGTTAATGATGCTCCGGCACTGAAAGCCGCTGACATCGGGATCGCCATGGGGATCACAGGAACTGAGGTTAGCAAGGAAGCCGCTGACATGATCCTTGCCGATGACAACTTCGCAACGATCGTCTCTGCTGTAGAAGAAGGTAGATACGTCTACGACAACATCAAAAAAGTAATCCTGTACACGCTCCCAACAAACGGCGGGCAGGCGCTGCTCGTTCTTGGGGCGATACTGCTTGCGCCGTTTCTGATACTATTCCAGGATCGGCTTCCGCTCGCACCTGTTCAGATACTCTGGATCAACCTCTTCGATGCAGTGGCGCTCGCGCTCCCTATCATCATGGAACCGATGGAGAAGGATCTGCTCGAAAAACCTCCAAGGGATCCGGATGAACGGATCACCGATCCCCCGTTCTTCAAGAAGGTCGGGCTGGTCTCCATCGTGATGGCGATCTCCGGGTTTGCGATATACTACCACTACGGGATGCCTGCAATCGATGGATCTGCGGTGCTCCACTCGGATGTCCTCACACAGGCGCAGACCGCCGCATTCACAACCGTTGTGCTGGTGCACCTCTGCTACGTCGTAACCGCACGATCGATCACAGAGTCGGCATTCACGTTCAGTCCGTTCTCGAATCGATGGCTGCTTGGAGGGATGGTGCTAACCATTGTGACGCAGCTTACAATCGTCTACCATCCGATCGGAAATGCCATTCTCGGAACGGCACCGCTCCCGCTTGACTGGTGGTGGCTGATGATCCTCTTTGCGCTCCCCGGGTTCTTTGCAATCGAGATCGAGAAGTGGCTGACGAAGCGGTTTGGGCGACATAGCGGCTGATAGGTCTCCAAAATTAAAAATAACTCGGAGCCCATATCTTGCCATCAAAAGACCTTACAATCCTGTGCCGCAACATCGGCGACCTCCTGATCGTGCTCGGAGGTGTTCTGTTATCCGTGATCGTAGTTCCGATCATCTTTCGGGAGTACTTTATGATACCGGGCTGCCTGATCCCGGCATCGGCGTCCCTTCTTCTCGGGTTATGCCTCAAGTATCTCTTCAAAACAGATGACGTGCTCGAGGCGAGACACGCCATGACAATCGCGGCACTGGGCTGGCTCATCGCACCGCTCTTCTGTGCAATTCCCTTTATGCTCGGCTCCCATACACCATTTCTCGATGCGTACTTCGAGAGCATGTCTGGCTGGACCGGAACCGGTCTCACAATGATTGCACACCCATCAGAACTTTCGCACACCCTGCAGTTTTTGAGGAGTTTTATGCAGTGGCTTGGCGGCGTTGGCGTGATCGTGCTCGTGATATCGATCATTGCAAGACCAGGGACATATATGTATGCGCTCTATCATGCCGAAGGCAGGGACGAGAAAGTCACCCCCCGGATCAGGGACACCGTCCGCACGATCTGGCGGGTCTATTTTGCAATGACTGCAGCTGGTGTCGGGCTTCTGTGGCTGGCAGGGATGCCGCTCTGGGACAGCATAAACTGTGCGATGACCGGGATTGGCACCGGCGGCTTCACAGTCACAGACGGGGGCATCGCAGAGTACCACAGTACAATAATTGAGATCGTACTCATCCCGATCATGCTGGCAGGTGCGATACCGTTTCTGGTGCATTACCAGGTGATCACGCGGAAGATGTCCTCGTACGTAAAAGACATACAGTGCAGGGCGATCTTTTCGATGGTTCTGGTCGGCGCAACTCTGCTTGTTCTCGAGAACATCTTCTCGCAGGGGAATTGTGATATCGCGACCATTTCTGGCGACTCGGTCTTCCAGTTCGTCTCGGCGATCACCTGCACGGGATTTCAGACAGCCGATGTGCACCGGTGGACTCCGACCGCCCATATCATCCTGGTCATTGCGATGATCATTGGGGGCACTGCCGGCTCAACCTCCGGCGGCATAAAGACGATGAGAGTGGTCATGCTGGTCAAAGGGGTCGGGTGGTGGCTTAAAAAGATTGCACTTCCAAAGGAGGCGGTCATTGCATACCACATCGGAAAGAGAACGCTCTCAGAGGATCACAAGAACGCAGAACTCGAAGAAGTTTCGATGCTCCTGAATCTGTGGATCGTCGTTCTCATAGTGGGTGTTGTGGTGCTCCTTTATGTGGTGCCGGCAGGTTTCAATCTCGATTGTGTGATCCTTGAGGTGGCGTCCGCACAGAGCAATGTCGGACTCTCAACCGGCATCACCACGGCAAGTCTTCCTGCCGCAGGCAAGATCATGCTGATACTCAATATGTGGATCGGGCGGCTTGAGATCATCCCCGCAATCTTCTTGCTGCGAACGCTTCTCGTGCGGGAGGTTACGTGAGGTTGTGCTGCAAAACATAGTCTACATCTGCCCGTGCCTGAGAATCGAGAAGAGAAGCCAGAACCCCATCATGCCGGCACCGAGAAACCCAATGATTCCGATTACCGGGATTTCATGCCATAATGGCGGGATTTCTGCGAGCACGATCAAGGACGAGCCCATGACAAGCGATGACAGAACGATCGCGAAACTGATGCGGTTGCTGACCCGATCAAGAGTCTTCTGTATCGGCTCAAGTCCCCTGTGCTCAAACTTGATCGTGGTCTCTCCGCTCTTCGCCTGTTTCAGGATGTCACGTAAACCCCCTGGAATCTCTTTAAAGAGGTGGACGATCTCAGTTCCGGAGTTTAACATATCCGATGCCACGCGTTTTGGATGCATTCGCTCCATTCGGATGTGTTTGATGAACGGGGTTGCTGCACTGGCACAGTCAAAATCAGGGTCAAGCACAGTTCCAAGTCCCTCGACCGTTGAGACCGCCTTACTCATCATAAAGAGGTCTGGCGGAATCTGTAAATGGTGATGCGAGATCAGATCCATAAACTGGCGCAAAATCTGCCCCGCATCGATCTCCTTCAGCGGTTTTCCGAGGTACTGCATCGTCAGGTCAGAAACATCCAGTTCCAGTCTTCGGCGATCGATCGACACATCCTGCGTGGTAAGCCGCAACAGCACATCAGTCGCTTTCACCTCGTTCTGGCGTACGACTGCAATTGTGAGATCTACGATATCTTCTCTCGTCTGTCTGTCGATTCTCCCCATCATCCCGAAATCCAGGTAGCAGATAACGTTATCAGGCAGGATCATGATGTTTCCCGGATGTGGATCGGCATGGAAGAAGCCATGCACAAAGATCTGCTTGAAGATCAGGTCTGCGCCGCGTGCTGCTATCACTTTCCTGTCAAAACCCCCCTCGTCCAGCCGCTCGATATCAGATGCTTTGACGCCATCGATGTACTCCATCGTGAGAACCTTCGTAGTTGTTGCCTCTGAAAAGACTCCTGGCACGTACACCGTTGGATCGTTTAGAAATTGTCTCGCAAATCGCTCGATATAGAACGCCTCATTCCTGTAATTGATCTCTTTCTTGAGAGAGTCCGCAAATTCCGTAACAATCCTTACAGGGTTGTATATCCGGCATGCATCCACATTTTTCTCCAGAAGCGTTGCCAGATGAAGCGTAATCTCCGTATCAACCTCAATTGTCTTCCGAACGTCGGGACGCTGCACTTTGACAGCTACATCCTCGCCGGTTGCGAGTCTGGCGCGATGCACCTGCCCGAGGGAGGCTGCTGCGACCGGAGTCTCATCAAAATCCTGAAATATCGTGGAAATCGGGGATCTCAGCTCGGATTCGATCGTCGTCTTAACATCCTCGAATGGAAACGGCGGTACCGTATCCTGAAGCTTCTCAAACTGGATTATGAACTCCATCGGGATCAGGTCCGGGCGTGTGGATAGAATCTGCCCCATCTTAATGAATGTGGGTCCGAGTTCTTCCATCGCCATCCGCACTCGTTCCGGCATGGTGAGTTCCTCGATTCGATCCCGCTCTCTTTTGATCTTTTTTGGGAGTGCGATATCAGCATAGCGCCCAATATGCAGGGCATCTATTATGTCACCAAAGCCATATCTGAACAGAACCATAAGAATCTGGCGATAACGCTCGATATGGCGGTATGTGCGTGAAATAACTCCGATTTTATGTATGTGCATTATTGTCCCCTGCCCGCGTGTTAGATGCTTACTTGGTTAACTATCCGCACCATTTAAACCTTTCCAGCCCTGTGTTATATAGTTCCGGAAGGGTTATAGCAGATAGGGATCATCTGGTGATGCGAGGACTATCATGATAGAATCACTCAGGAAGGTAGGGCTCCTTGGAATTGGTGTGCTGTCCATAACCGAGGAGAAGATCAAGCAAGTCGTAGACGAACTCGTTGAAAAAGGAGAGGTGAATAAAGAGGAAGGAAAAACCCTCGTTCACGAACTCATGACCGAGAAAACGAAACAGATGCAGGAATTCGAGGAAAAAATCTCGGGTGGTGTGCAGAACGCGATTGAGAGGTCAAAGGTCGCATCGAAGGATGATCTTCTCCGTCTGGAAGATAAGATCGCAGAACTTGAAAAGACCATCCAAAAACTGGTTGAAAAATAAGAGACTTTTTATTATTCCCTGTAATGGATTCGGAAAACCACAGAGCGCACAGAGAACACGGAGAAAAAAGCAACGCTCTGTGCCCTCCGCGTCCTCTGTGGTCAATCTTCTTTACCATAACCCAAGTCAACCCAGAAGAACTTAAAAAGTGTCAAAAATAAGGGCATGTAGGTGTGGGGCAGTTTGATTGTCATGTTATTATGATAAACGCAGAACTCGTGAAAGTTTCGCTGCTTCTGAATCTGACCGATGCCCACGTCAATCATAGAGAAGTCTTGATCTGCCACCGCAATTTAATTGCAAGCACTGCAGGGACTGTCGTGGTGTTGCTATGCTTGAGGGGGGTGTGATCCTTGACGCGATCGATCTTATGTTTTTGAGCAGGCATTTCAAGAAATGAAACGGTGTAGACACGCCACCCTCACCGTCCCCATCGTTTAAGCGCCCGCCAGCCCCCAAATACCAGAAGCGCAACCACCACCGCCACGATCCACCACTTCTTCGCCATGAGCTTCTCTGAAAACGGCACCTTCGGCGCAACAGAAACCCCGATCTGCATCGGGTCCGAGATCTGGATATCGCAATCCTCGTCCTTGAACCTGATCCCTGTGCTTATGTCATACACCTTTGGAACCGCATCCCGGTCGGTGCTGACACGGAAGTGTGCGGTCACAGACTCGCCAGGCGCAATCGTGCCGAGACTCTCCTGATTCGTGACCGCGGTAAATGGCAGCATGTCGCTTACGCGAGCGATCGCATCTGTTGCGGTCTCTTCACCGGTATTTTGGTATGTGATGTTTAAAAATCCGATCCCTTCGACCTGCATCCCGGATACAACGTCGGTGACCTTGAAGTCAGCCTCTTTCTCAACCACAATCATTATAGTCCGGTTCTGCACCCCGGTCGTATTCCAGTAATTGATATCCGGCTTATCAGGGGTGCCGCTCACCTGCACATTCCGGATGTGGTCGTAACAGGCAGCTATACGCAGGGGATATGCGCCCGCGGGTGCATCATCATCGACATGAATCGGAAATCGTACCGTTCCCGCCTTGCCAGCTTCGATGGACTCGATCTCCTGCACATCTACTGTGACATCGACCGGCGCACAGTCTGCAAAGAGCACGACATCAACGTGGTCTGCGCACGATTTTTCGATCTCTGTCTCCAGTTCGATTGCAGCAAGTTCGATCTCGTCGTCATAGTTCTCCTCATCGGGATCAAGATATGTATCACCCTTAATTCTGGAGATCTCTCCGTAATTCTGGAGCGTAATCTCAAGTACCGCATCCTCGCCGCGATAAAGCTCGCAATCCCCGACAAGTGTCGCAAGCAGGTATGGCTCGCCTGTGACATCATAGTAATTCGTGGATCGTGTGTAGCTCTCAGGGATATACTCGCTTCCGACCGCAACCGGAACCGGAACCGCGAGCAGTAGGGCGGCTGCGACGATGGCAATCATGGCAACAATCTTCGTTCGCACCTGAGATCACCTGCTCAATCGTCCAGTTCATCCGTTGTTGGAGCGTTCCTGTTCCCGGCAACGTTCCTGAGATAGTACCTCACTCCGATTGCCACGAGCACGAGAAGTACGATCAAGAGAGCCGGAAAAATATATGGCTTTACCTTCTCGGATGTTGGTATCAGAGGTGCAATCGTAGCGGTTGCAGTCATAGACTCTGATATTTTTAAATCCCCTGCAGCATCCTTAAACCTGATCTCGGTATCGATGCCATACGGCTTTATCGTGGCACAGGAATCCGTATCGAGTACGAATACGCTGGTTGCGCTCTCTCCCGGGGAGAGCGTTCCGATATACGCCTGATCATCGGTGCTGCTGAACGGATCGGTTACGCTGATCCGTGCCACCGCTTCGGTTGCTATCTCCTCACCGGTATTCTTATAGGTTATGGAAAGCACTCTGTCATCCTCGCCAGCACGGAGATCAGAGGATACGTTGGTAACCTCGAAATCCGCCAGTTTCTCAACGGTTATATAGAGTACCTGCGTCTGGTTGAGTGCGTCGTACCAGAGGTTCACGTCAGCTCTACTTTCAGAGACGTTTCCGCTTACCTGCGCGTTCTTCTGGTATATGCAGCTCGTGGCAAGTATCAGCGGGTAGGTACCGGCAGGAGCGTTCTCATCGATCTCGATGTTGAATCTGACAGTCTTACGCGCTCCCTTGTCCCCCTTGAGTGATCCTGCCTGCTGTGGTCCCGATTTCACATCGATTGGGCTCTCCTCTGGCGCTACGAGCATTGCAGTGATTCCTATCGCATTCACCTGCTGGAGTTCGTATCCGAGTTCCATCTTGGCGAGATCAATCTCCTCATCATCATCAGGCATGCGGTCGGATTCGTATCCGAGAACGACTCCACGGTTGATCAGATCAATTGGAAGCGTGACCTCGTCACCGCGATCGAACTTTTCGTCTCCGACGATCGACGCTATCAGGTTTGGCTTGCCGTAGACGTCGTAGAAGTTCTTCGAGAACGTGAAACCCGGCGAGAGGTGGTCAGGTAAGCCCGCTGATGTCGATGCTGTGCGCGGCATGTATGTGTCGTTGCGATGCTGGCTTGCCCGCAGCTCGTCGGCAGGTAGTGATGCTGCAAGCGATGTGAGTGCCACGATTATTAGTAGTGTGACAAGTGTTGTTTTAGTTGTGTCCATACTCTGCGCTCCTGTTATCGCATTTGGAATGTGCATCATCACCTGATGAATCGACGTCGATCGCTACCAGGGAACTTCCGAGTATCCTCGTACGCCGTGGTTTCTCCGCGACTCTTGTCACGAGCACATTCTCTAAAGGTGAGGCGATCGCCCACGCGTCCTCAAGAGAGTCTATTGCTCTCACGAATTTACCGTCTGCGATACCAATATGCTTGTCTGGAAACTTTTTTTCCAGCCGATTTTTCATCGTTCTGTAAGTTCTATCATTTGTAACCATGTCTTTTGGTGTGTTAAACGTTCGTTTCATGTATTCACCCCTGTAATCTCTTCTGTAATCGTCTCTTCTCCCGCACTCCATCCAGCCACACGATGAGCACCGGAAAGACGAAGAAACTTGCGATCAGCGCAAGCAGCACATCGATAACGGTCACGACTCCAAAGTTCTGGTTCATCGAGAACGGTGATGCAATTAGCGCTGAGAACCCGGCGAGCGTTGTGAGACCGGATGCCAGGATCGCAACTCCGATCTTGCCGGTGGACACTCGGATTGCATCAATCGGGACAAGTCCATTATCCCGCTCCTCAAAGTATCGCTCCATCATCATCACGGCATACTCGGAGCCGACGCCGAGGATCAGTGCTCCAAGTGTTGCGGTCATCGGTGTGTAGTCCATACCAAGCAAGTACATCACGCCTCCGGACCAGCCGATGACAAGCCCCATCGTGAGCACGGGTACGATCGCTTTCAGCCAGTCGCGGTAGAGTAGAAAGAGTCCACCAAGGATCAAAACGAGACCCACAAGCGTCATTAGCCGCCTACCTGTCGTGAGTGCCGTAATCGTCGTTGTCATCGCTACAGACTGTCCAGTGATTGTGACTGTGACGCCTGGTGGCGGCTGTGTCCACCGGATATCGCCTTCTACGAGTCTGATCAACCGATCAATTCTGGGAAGACCAAGTCCTGATATTGCATCCCCGATATCAAGATTCAGGAGCGCTGTTGTACGCCCGTAGATATACCGGTCTCTTGCAGCAATTCTCATTTTGAAAATTCTCTCGGGCATCAACCACCCGAAACAGCAAAAAAAGATAAAATTGCGATAGTGTTTCTTAAAAAATATGTTACTTTTGTAAGTTATATCACATTAGTTACTTGCATAATGTACTGATAGCGTGCGCCAAACAAAATTCCATTCCATAATTAGAATTGCTGGGTCTCTTGTGCTCTCAGGAATTCTTTGCATGACAGCGTCCACCTGCCCGGCAGTCTTCGGAAGCTCTCCATGGTTCATAACCCTCATCGGACCTGTTATACTTTCTCCACTTGAAATGTAGGGGTGTAGTTCAACCTCGTGTGTGGAAAACCTATCCATCCACGCAATCACAGCAGGATCGGTTACGTCCTCTGCCTTCACGACCAGATTCAACTGGTCAGTGCCGCCAAGCACATCGACCATGTGATTAATATCGATAAGTGCGGGCATATCAGACGGCACGAACGTCTTCACATCGGTCTCGATCCCGACTACCGTATCCGCATACAACCCTGCAATACAAAGTAACCCCGCGACACCGAGAACCAGCAGAGGATTGTTTGCAGACCAGACCGCAAGACTGCCAAAGGCTCGCTCAACCGAGCTATCTTGCCTCTTACTAATTGTCTGCTTGCTATTCTGTCTGCGATTCTTTCTGTCGCCCCTGCGATGCAGCATGTAGATCGTCGTAATTCCAATGAACAGAGCAGAAAAGAAGCAGCAGACAATACCAACCAGACACAGAAGTCCGAAATCCTTGATCATCGGCACCGTCGATGTGAACAGACTCACGAAACCAAGCCCGGTGATGATCAGCGCGATCAGGACAGCGGGTGCGGTATGTCGCACCGTCTCTGAGACCGCTCTCTTTGCATCATCAACCCTTGCGAACTCCTCTTCGATTCTGTTGTGGAACTGGATCGCATAGTCTATTCCAAGTCCTATCAAGATCGGAAAAGCAGACATCGAGACCATTGAGAGTGGTATACCCAGAAAGCCCATCGCACCGAACGTCCAGATAATTCCGATCAGGACAACCGGAAGCGGGAGGAGCTGCCACCGCGCATACCTAAACGCGATGAAGAGCACAACAACCATCAGAAGCGATGCGATCAGAAGGAGCGGACCCATGCTCGAGTTCATCTCGTGTGTCATGGCATTCATGAATGTCGGGTCACCGGTGACGATGACTTTATATCCTGCTGGAAAATCCGCCCACTCCACCATATCCTCGACAACCGCGAGTACGTCTACTTGTTCAGGGTCGCTGATGCGTGCGGGCATCACAACATAAACCGCAGCATGTCGTGTATCGGGCAGCACGATCCTGCGCTGCTGTTCCGGAAGCGTATCGATGAGTGCTCTGATCGCTTGCTCATCATCAGGGATCCGGTTGCGCCCTGCTACTCCAAGATTTGCCTGCCGCACCATACCTGCAACATCCACAATCTGTTCAACGTTCTTTGTTCCTGAAACACCGGTCTCAAGCCGGTCGATGGCACGCAAGACCTCAGGCGTAGCGATGTCTCCGCCCTCAACCATGACCACAATCGCAGCGGTTCCGAAGTACTGCTGGTACAGGAGGTCAAAATCCTGATAAAGGCGGGACTCCTTCTCTACAAAGGTTTCAGTGCCTGATGCCATCTCAATCTGCTCCGCACCACTGAAGGAGACGAGGATGAGAATAACTGCAACCACAAGTATCGGAATTGTGTTCTTCTCAACAAATACCCCTATATGTTCAAATATGTCCTTGATCGAGATATAAGCCACCTCCTATTTTGCACCCATCTTCATATCGCCACCGATGCATCCCATTCAGTCTCGACGAAGTGTTTGAATATCGATGCAGCCCCGACCCCCTCTGTATAGATTGCCATGAGATCGTACATACCGGTATCAGCGTTTTCGCTCATGATCGCGATCAATACTTCCGTACCATCAATGATCAGTATCCCACCACCTGTGCTTGATTTATCTGTCGGAAATGCCCTTATGATCGCTCCTGGGGTATCATTTGCAATATCGTAAAGTCCTTCGCTCCGCAAGCCAGTCACTCTTACGGTAACGCCCTGTTCAATTTTATCGACCAGTACATCTTTTATATTCTTGAAAATCGGATATGTCTTTGCAATTTCGTGAAACGACGGATAAGACGCCGCGAAGATAATATCATTCTGTGCGCCCATGATCATCTCGATAATTTTGTCGCTTACGTTTTTTATTCCACTTATCGTCCATATCGCCTCTTCTCGCACCCCCATCTTCTGTGTTTGATAGATTTCTTCAAGTGCAGCAAGTGCGTTTTCGCTTTCAGCTATAAAATTATCTTTCAGTTTTCCAAGGGCAATCTCCGGAGGAACTGCCCTATATCTCATCGGTTTGGAAGACTGAACCTCGATTGTCCCCCGCTCTTCAAGCTTATTCAGCGCACCGTAGACCGCGGAACGCGGAATCCCTGAGACCAGATGAATATCCGATGCTGTTCCGCTCCTGATCTTCACAAGTGCGGTGTACACCTTTGCCTCATACTCGGTGAGCCCGAGATCACGCAGGGATTCGACAGCAGTCTTCATAGTATCAGTATCTACTGTATTACTTTAAATATGTTTTGATTTGATTGACTTATGTGTTGTTTTTATAATACTGACAAAGACCCTCCAAAAACTGGTTGAAAAATAAGAGACAGCATAGATATCGGGGCGATCACCAAGAAAGTAACGCTTGAGTGATCTGCGCCCGGTTGCAGAGGAGTGCGGCATCAAAACCAGTTGTGTGAAGAAGATCGATACCGTGCATGGGAAAGAGGTGGAATCGATAGGAACTGGCTAAAAAGTTTGAATATCATTAGATTTTTAGATGATGCCTGGCAATCTCACTAACTAACGACTAACTAACAAGAGTGTAAAAATGGAGAAGAAGTATGATACCATCGTTGTTGGCGCAGGTATAAGCGGACTTTTGGCTGCACTGACACTGTCAAAGCACGGTAAGAGAGTCATGGTGCTTGAAAAAAGTCGGTACGTTGGCGGAAACTGCAACAGCTATACGGTCGACGGTTTCCAGGTCGATACCGGACCGCATGCCATCACGCATCTTGCGGTCGGTCCCCTGAAGAGATTGATGGATAATTATTTTGATCATGTACCTGTGTTTGAAGATCACGGGTATTACTATGTAAGAACTGAGCATAGTTTTGTCAAGCTCCCTTCGAATCTTATGGAGTTTATGACATTCGATGTACTTTCGATGAAGGATAGGCTCGTTCTGAGCCCGGCTATCACCAAAGTGCTTACGCTCTCTACTTTTGGCGTAGACCTCTCCAAACAGTCGGTGTATGAAACGCTGCCGCACACACTTTCAAAAGATGCGTATGCTTTTGTCAATACAATCTCATATTTTTTGTCGGGCAAGTCGATGAAAGAGATGTCTATCCACAGGATCCTGACGGGCAGCAACTTTATCAGGGACAGCGTCACGCAGGAACAGTTTGAAAACCTTGTCGGGAAGAACGAAGATCCGCAGAAGACTGAATCCATACTCCGATCCATATTACCGTCCAACCTTCATACATCCCTTCAGGCGAGATTGAACAGCTCATTTACATCCTCAATCCCGCTTAAAAATGTTTCCAGCCCGCTTACATCCATTGGCAGGCTTACAACAAACAGTGTTGACTATCCGCAGGGATACCCGCGCAAGGGACTCAAATCGGTGCTCAACGCAGTTCTTTACTCGCTTCCAAAAACGGTTGGGATAAAGACCGAATGTGAGGTGAAACGCATTCTTGTGGAAGACGGCAGGGTAGTTGGTGTTGAGGCAGATGAAATGTACTATGCCGATATGGTGATCTACACCGGCTTTGCAAAGGATCTGCCATCTGTTATCGATAATCTTCCAAAGGCATACATAGGTGACCTGGATGGAATCGTCCGGACCAAGAGCCTGACCATCTGGTTGGGTCTTGACAGGAGACTGGACGAGTTCAACTACATTGGTTCTGAGGTGTGGTTTAAGGATAATCCATACTGGGCGATGCCGATCAGCAATTACGACTCATCGCTTGCACCAGAGGATAAGCAGCTTGTGGGGTTTGCGTTTGTGATAGATGAGAAGAAATCTGAAGAATCGGAGACGAAGAAGGCATACGAAACCATCTACCGTGCCATCCCGGATATCGAAGAGCGTGTGGAGGTGCAACACGAACAGATCACGATTCCTGAAAAAGCGGCGGTTACGATCGACGGGAAATTTGCAGATATCCGAACACCTATCAAGAACCTGTATCTTGCAGGTACGGATACGGACAGTCGGAGTATGGGTATAACTCGCGCCGCATACTCGATCGTGGAGCTGCTGGGGGTATTGAATGAAGATGGGAATCTGCATCAATGAATCACCGTCTCAAAACCATCGTTCTTAAGTGGTCTGTCTTATGTTCTGATTTGCTCCTGCACCGCCGAGAACGTCTTCAATACGATATGCAGGGTGAGTGAAAAGTTTAAATATCACCGGATTTTTATATGGTGCCCGGTCAGATTGTCGTGTTGTTTTGATGAAGGCAACAATTTCACCGACCATAACCGAATGCATACTCTCCCCGACAAAAAACTTGCCAATTCGTAGAGTATTATAATAATTCCATAGCATCAGTGACCAGCATGCGATTGCTCCCACTCCTCAAGCGGAACCGAGAACCTGCGCTCAACGATTTCCCGATGTAGATTGTTGTAACTACAAAACGATATTGCCCTGCCATCCGGAGTTGCATAATGGATACCGCAACGCTGCACTCGCTCGAGATCGATGTTGTAGAGATCCTGAAAGTGCATTATCCCTAAAAACAGGGTTTTCCGATGGAACTCTTTTATAACATCTTCCGTGCCTTTTATAAGTGCATGGATGAGCAGTTTCTTAACATCCACGCTCTGTGGTGCCTTTTCTGTGTCGATAAACTGCGTGAGATGCGATGCAATACTCGCAGTGACATGCAGTTTGTTGATCGTCTCGTGATCATACTTCTCGGCAACCTCGCTCAGATATTCGAACAAACCCTCGACATCGATGAAGCGCGTAATCGGGATGTACTTGCCATCTTCCACATAGATGTATGTTCCGGCACCACAGTGCGGATGCATCGTGAACTTCACCTGCGGCATCCCTTTCCTGACCTCTGCAAAGTTCGATATCGGAACCACGCACGGAACCGGATAGAAATCATCTCTTGTGATCTCGCCATCGGTCTGCTCTTCGATGCATCTGAATGCATCCGGAATCGTGAATCTCCACTTTTCACGATCATCCTGATTTATTCTGCCTGCAAATGAGACTGGCTGCATGTTAACGCCCTTGACCACATCGAGATTATGTGATGCGAACCGTATAATATCACCGATCTGATCGTCGTTCACGCCTTTCATCAGTGTTGGAACAAGTGTTACACTCGTAAGCCCGGATTTTCTGCAATTCTCAATCACGCGCATCTTTACCGGAAGCGCGTTGAATCCACGGATCTGAAAGTACGGCTCCGGAGTCATGGCATCGAACTGTAGATATATGGTATGCAGCCCAGCCTCCCGGAGCTCCCTGCAGTACTCGACGCTGTTTGCGAGACGGAGACCGTTTGTTGCAATCTGAATCTGTATAAAGCCGAGATCACGCGCCATCCTGATCAATTCCGGCAGATTATCCCTGACCGTTGGCTCGCCACCTGAAAACTGTATCGCCCAGTTGCGTACCGGCTTCTCTCTCGTTAAGAGTTGCATCATCTCCCGGATCTGCTCTGTACTTGGCTCGTACACATAGCCGGTGGCTGCCGCATTCGCAAAACAGACCGGGCACTTCTGATTGCACCGGTTCGTAACATCGATTAATGAGAGGACCGTTGTGGTCTTATGTTCAGGGCAGAGTCCGCAGTCGTAAGGGCAGCCCTTATCCCTCTCGGTCATGGGATTATCAACACCGGTTCCATCGTGCTGGAATTGTGCAAATTTCTCATACAGCGCGGCATCAGACCAGTACACATCCTTAAACGTGCCGTGTTCCGGGCAGGTCTTCTTCAAAAGCACCTGTCCGTTCTCTTCATATACGGTTGCATCGATCACTTTTTTGCATTCAGGACACAGCGATTTTGTTTGCATGGTATCACTCGCACTTAACTTCAATCAATCCTATCCAGTCATTAAATAACTTTCTACCGATTAGACTATTATGTTGTTTTGATGAGAACAACAGTTTCACCAAACATATTTACATTCATGGATCATACCTGATATGAATGAAAATACAGATACCGCTTATCGCATCATACCTGATGAAATGCGCCATGATTGCCATGGGGGTCTACAGCATCCAGGTTCACGACTGGCTATGGACGTTTGCCTCGTTTTCAGGATTTATCCTCTCAATGGCACCGAATATCATCGAAAAAAGATTTGATATCAGAATCCCTCTGTTACTTGATCTGGCGATCACGCTTGTGATATTCTTTCATGTTGGTGGCGGAGTCTTGAAGATGTACTGGACGATTCCTTTTTATGATAAGATCGGTCATTTCTTCGCATCTGCGTTGATCGCTTTTATCGCGCTTACAGCAGTATATCTGTTGGACGAATACTGGTCGGGGCTTCATATGGATCTTCGCGGGATGATCTTTGTTGCGATTGTATTCACAATGGCGGTCGGTGTCGCATGGGAGATCGGGGAGTTCGGGATCGATCAGTTCTTTGGCACGCATGAACAGCGGGATCTGTATGATACGATGACCGATCTTATCGTGGATACCATAGCGGGTGTTGTCGTTGCGGTCTCAGGCGGATATTCGATAAAGAGCGGGAGATTCCGGAAGAGAATCGAGGGGATCGATGAAAGTGCCGGCGAGGTGGTCGGCAGGGGATAAAACCAACAATTTATTACCCCCTTTTTTCAGTAGCTAACATTTTTAGAATACCACCAAATAGTTTAATGGTGGTAGCCAAATGCAAACATACACCAATCTTCAAGAAACCATATTGCAACTAT
>JGI12150J12686_100009_pt1 | contig 18926 bp, 21 predicted proteins | sample ANMFosRound1_FD_12686 | JGI IMG/M metagenome (IMG submission 12686)
GAAGGAATAGTATAAACCTATTAGTCTATAACATTGTTGGCAAAATGATTATTAATACAAGTAGCTTTTTCGAGAACCACAGAATCCGTTAGAATCAGGAAATTTACATGTATCCAATTTTTCTTCCCGTCAAAACCACCTTCAGTAACAATGCTGTGAACATGTGGATTATGTTTCGTGTCCGCACTATATGTATGCAAAACCTGAATCATGCCAATTTTCAGCTTGATTTTCTTTTTGCTGCTTTTATTTGAGAATTTTATCATATCCTCCATGGTTACTTTCGATGCTTGGAAGAGTATCTTCTGATAGTCCGGATTCTTGAAAAGTTCCCGCAGTGTTTCCGGAATTGTGAAAACAACATGTCTGTGTGGAACTTTTAAAAGCCTATGATTGATTTTTTCTGCCCACTCATTAGCCGCTTTCGCCCCACATGAAGTGCATAGACGGCTCTTGCAGGTGAAAGGGACATACTTTTTCGTTCCGCACTTTGGACACTGATAGACCTTGTAACCATTCTGAGGCTTCTGCATAACCTCATTCTCTCAACATTTTCTATTTCGACCTGCCTTAATGAATCTCCATACCTTATTTTGTAATCAGCCCACGTGTTGCAAGAGAAAAGAATTAATGCTATGGTGTCTGTAATTGTTACTGATTTCCTTGCTTTGGTTTTTGTAGACACACAATATAAAATGAAAGCTAAGGAAATTAACTTTCCTATTTCAGCAGCAAGATACACAAATGCGTTTATACTTTCCTATACGTTGATTAAACGGCGGTGTTATGGTATTCTAAACGTAAAACACCTGTTCCAGCGCATATATCTTGACCTCGAGGGGTACTCTTTGTATGCATGATTTATCAGGTTGTGTAACTCGAATTACCAGAGAGCCGATACACTTCTCGTCCTGCCAACGACATAGAACTGGTAATGGATCGCACAGACTGGGAGAAGCGCAAGAAATATATAAACATCCTGACAGTGGCCATCAGCTACAAAGGGCGCGCTATTCGATTCAGTACCACATCACCACCAGCAGGATCGTGATGATCTTTGCGATCATGCTGGATGCATAATGGATCGCTGTGATCGTAACTCCGAACTTTCCGAATAGCGAGACATACATCGAGAAACTGTATTTCACGTAAATCATCGTTATGACAACCATGCTCCCAATAAGAAGCGTTAATATCGCCTGTTTGTCGGTGACAACGCCATTTAGGAGCAGCGTGTGGACCGTCGCGTACCCTGCCGAGAAGTGGATGAACTGCGCGATCAGCACATAGATCACATCGCCCGGCAGCCCAAGCAGATTCAGGATCGGGTTGAACGCCTGCGTGATATATATCCCGGCACCGAGACTCAACAGGAACTCGATCGCAAGCATCGAGACGATCAGGATCGGAACGATCTTTCGGAGGGTCGGATACGCCTGCCTTGCCCCTTTCTTGATCGTCTGCCAGTCGAGTGCGATCGATCTGTCTTCCTGCCGATCCGCACCCTCAATGGCGCACGCTCTTCGAAGCAGCAGCCTCGATGTGATCAATGCGCCGAGCGTCTGTATGAATGCCGCAAAGAGCGTTGACAGGACATAGACCCCGCCAACAGCGGGTCCCAACAATGCGACTGCGATCGGCGCATGTATCCGGAAGAGTGATTCGCCGAGCACGACCGGAAACGTGCTCATCACAACAGCCAACGTCGTCTCGGTTCTGCCAACCTCGCCCCTCTTGTAGAACTCCGCAAGCATCGACTTTCCACCGGTCGAACTCATGATGCATGCAAGAAGCGCAAGCACAGACCCGCGGGAGAGGTTGGAGATCCTGCAAAGCCCCTTCGTGAGCACTCCGAACCGTGTCAAGATGTTGGTCTCGACGATGATACTTGCAAGCGTAACACCGATCACGATGAAACCGATCGCACGTATCAGATATACGGTGTGGATCACCTCACCCCCGCCTGGGTGATCATGAACTCGCAGGATACACCCTCCGGTCTCGACCTGTGTTTTCGGATCACAAACCGCCGCCTCCCTGTGCCGATGCGTTCGAGTTTGATGATCGCCTTTGAGAGGTGCTCGATCATTGTGCCGCCGACCGGGCAGAGTTCGCCGGAATCGATCTCTGTATAGACTTGATTGGTGATTACGACCGCGATATCATATTTCCGTGCGATCCTGTGCAGATGTGCAATCTGATTCGCAAGTTCCCTCCGAAGCGCAATGTTACCGTCGTTCTCGAGCGCAAGACGGTAGAACGTGGTTGCCGAATCCAGGACGACGAGCCCCACATTCTCTTTGACGATCTTATCGAGTTCTTTTATGGAAGAATACTGCTGCGCCAGATTTATCGGCTCATATACGATCACGGCTCTCGCAATCGTTGCCGCATCGTTTCCAGCGATTTGTTCGAACCGCTCCGGTGAAAATCCCTCAGAATCGATGAATATGACTTTCTTCCCACTCTTCACACATTCTATGATCAGTTGAAGGCATATATTTGTCTTTCCTGTACCGGCAGCGCCAAACAACTGCGTTACAACGCCAGTCTCAAATCCGCCGCCGAGCAGGTCATCGATGACCTCGCATCCTGACGTAAGGCGTGTGATCTTCATCTCTTTCGGATGAGTTGCTTCATGTACTCCTCAAATAATTCGGTGTATATGTAAGGAATTATAAGCACCAGCGCGATTAAGAGGATCAGCAGTGCCACTGGCTCGTACCATTCACCAAACCACTCGGGATGTTCCGCGTATATCTGCTCGAAATTACTGGACATGGTGTAAATAAAATATGGTTCCGGTTTAGTATTAATCCCACCGCTTATACAGTTCGTGTTCGATTCCGAGCATGTCCAGTATCCGTCCAACGATGATATCGACCACGTCCCCGATGCTATTTGGCTTTGGGTAGAATCCGGGACATGCGGGAAGGATCACAGCACCAGCCCGTTTCGCACGGAGCATGTTCTCGATGTGGATCAGACTGAGAGGAGTCTCTCTTGGAACCAGAATCAGTTTTCTCCCTTCCTTAAGGCAGACGTCAGCAGTTCTCGTGATCAGGGTGTCTGATATGCCATTTGCTACGCTTGCAAGCGTCTTCATGCTGCACGGCACGATCACCATGGCATCGAAGAGATACGACCCGCTCGCAACCGGAGACGTGAAATCATGCTCATCCGGTACGTGGGTGGCAAGTTTCTCGACCGCGCTGATGCTGGTATCCGATTCGATCTCGATTATCTGGCGCGCGGTTTTGGTGGTGATCAGATATGTCTCTGCCCTGCCCTGCAGGACTTCTGTGAGGCGTATTCCGTACTGCACTCCTGATGCACCCGTGATCCCGATTACAAGTCTCATGCATTGGTATTCGCTGGATTGGTCGTATGTTTTTTGGTTTGCATGACCACAGCACTTTGTGAAGTCGATGAGAACTGGTGATGATGGTGGAAGGCAATCACATCTCACTACAGTCAAGCAGACGCCTCTCGCCTTCCAGCGTCAGGGGTAAGCCACGAAGCACCAGCGTACCCCTTTGCAAACCCCCGCACCCAACCCAATCAGGATCACAGTATGATCTCGATGTCCAGTTCCTCTGCGAGTTCCTTGTACCGGTTGCGGATCGTCACCTCGGTGACACCTGCCACCTCTGCCACCTCTCTCTGGGTCCTGCGCTGATCGCACTCGATCGATGCTATGTATATCGCAGCAGCAGCAACTCCGGTGGGTCCGCGTCCGCTCGTAAGCTCCCTCTCCGCCGCAGCCCGAAGTATCGTGATGCCGCGTGCCTGCACATCCCCGCCCAGGTCAAGACCGGAGCAGAATCTGGGGATATAATCGATCGGTGACGTCGGCTGGAGTTTCAGCCCGAGCTCCCGTGCAACGAATCGGTAGGTTCTGCCGATCTCTTTCCGGCTCACCCTCGAGACCGCTGCAATCTCGTCAAGCGTTCTTGGAACGGAACACTGGCGGCAGGCAGCATATAGCGCGCTGGCTGCAACCCCTTCGATGCTCCTCCCGCGGATCAGGTTCTTCTCGACCGCCTTACGGTAGACCATGGCGGCTGACTCCCGCACATTCTGGTGGAGTCCGAGCGCTGATGCCATCCGGTCGAGTTCGGATAGCGCAAACGCAAGGTTCCTCTCGGTCGCATTGCTGACACGAATCCTGCGCTGCCATTTCCTCAGCCGATACAACTGGGCACGGTTCTTCGTGGAGATCGTCCGACCGTAAGAGTCCCGATTTCTCCAGTCGATCATGGTGGAGAGTCCCTTGTCGTGTATCGTGTAGGTCATCGGAGATCCGACTCTTGCTCTCCTCAGCCGCTGATCGCTATCGAATGCTCTCCATTCTGGTCCCTGATCGATGATGTTCGTCTCGATGACAAGCCCGCATGATCTGCATACCAGTTCAGCACGCTCATAATCCCGCTCAAGGACGCGGCTGTGACACTCAGGACACTCCACGGTCTCGCGCTCCTGTTCACGCTCACGTGTCCTCCGCTGTCTGATCCGCTCCTTTATCCGTTCCGGACGTTCAATTACGCGTTCGATTTCTACCATTTCCAGCCCTCACACCGTATACAGTTTTTTATTCTCAAGTTCATGAACTTCAGAATCGGTAATGTTCTTATATGTTTTAACGGAGATATACGGATGGGATACCGGTCCAAAAACCTCCCGCACCGTTCCGATCCGTTTCATAGTATTGGTCACCACCGAAGAACCGATAGCTGGAATCTGCTGACCGCTCCTCGCGATCAACAGACCGCCAAATCGATGTTGAACAATACCAAGTCGTTTCAAATATACACCTCACCGAAAGTAATATATACTGTATGATGACAGTATATAAAGGTTTCGGTCATGACACGAACACGAATTAAAATCTGCGGAAACACAAATCCCGGCGATCTCACACACGCCATTGCGTATGGCGCTGATGCGGTCGGGTTCATCACAGATGTACCGGTCAGGTCGCCACGGAAGATCGATACGGAAACAGCGAAGGAGCTGATCAAGCAGGTCCCGGTCTTTGTGGATTCGGTGCTTGTCATCATGCCTGATGATCTCGGTTCGGCGATGGCGCTGATACGAGAGACGCGTCCAACTTGCGTGCAGATCCACAACGACCTTCCTGTAAGCGAACTTGCAGAGATATCAAAGACCGTTAAGCTGATCAAGACGATCGCAGTTCCTGAGGACGCGCCATCAGGGATTGCAGATCATATCATAAGCCGCATCGATGCCCTGACTGGAATTGCTGATGCGATACTGCTCGATACCAGCACCCGCAGCCGCACCAGCGCCAGCACCAGTACGGGAACCAGAAGCGGAGGAAAAGACAGGGGCAGGAGCGGGGGGACTGGGAAGGTACATAACTGGAGAATCAGTGCCGAGATCGTCAAGCGTTCGAGACTGCCGATTATCCTTGCTGGCGGGCTTACGCCGGATAACGCCTCTGATGCGATACGGAAAGTTCACCCGTATGCGGTGGATACAGCGTCAGGGGTCGAGACCGATGGAAAGCGGGACCCTGATAAGGTGCGCCGCTTCATCAGGGGATGCGTGATGGCTGACGGGGTGGCTGATGATGACTGAGATCGTTGCAGCGATTGCGGATGATCCGCTGAGAAACGCAGTCCATGCTGCCCGTGAAGGCGCTGACCTGATCGAGATCAGGATCGATCTGCTGGATTATCCTGCCGATTCGCTACATTTGCTCTTTAAAGATCTAAATAGATCCGTGAGAATCCCTATCATCGCAACCAACCGTATTGACATTGAAGGTGGCGAATTCAATGGATCCGAAGAGGAGAGGATCGAGATTCTGCTCTCTGTACTGGAGATGGTAGATACCATCGATATCGAACTGCAAACCAGAAGCGAATACCGGGATCTGGTCGTGCGTCAGGCAAAGAAGGCAGGAAAACGCGTCATCATCTCGTATCATGATTTTTCGAAAACTCCTGACATGACGGTGATGCAGAATATTGTATCAGACTGTTTCGATGCCGGTGCAGATATTGCAAAACTCGCTGCGACTCCGCATTCGTACGAGGATGCGCTCTCGCTCCTCAAACTCACGCTCGATTGCGCACGTGCACCTGCACCGTCATGCATCATCGGGATGGGGTGGTATGGCGTGCATACACGAGTGATTGCGCCGATCTATGGATCCGCTCTTGCATACGCTTCAGTCGGGGCTGCGACAGCACCCGGGCAAATCGGTATCAGGGAGTTACGCGGGATGCTTGAGATGCTCTGCCCGCAGGTATGATTTGGTCACATCGCCAGGGTATAAAGTCTGGATGGTTTAAACGCCATTGCAGCCATCAAATGGCTTTTTAATTTATTCTGGGTGGGTGGGGTGTGGCAAAGAAGATTAACCACAGGGCGCGGAGGGTGCAGAGAGTTGCTGTTTTCCCTGTGTCTCCTGTGCGCCCCGTGGTTTTCCAAAACCCATTCCGGAAGAGAATAAAATCCCTCGCCCGGAATATCGAAAAGGATTAATACCATTTAGATCAACGGATAACAACGAGGTAAACACAATGGTACAGATATATTACGATGATGATGCAGACCTTGGCGTTCTCGATGGTAAGACGATCGCAGTGATCGGATACGGGAACCAGGGTCACGCACAGGCGCAGAATCTAAAAGATTCCGGATTGAATGTGATCGTTGGGATTAAGAAGGGGGATGAACCATGGATACAGCAGGAACGTGCACGGATTGAGAGTGACGGCTTGAAGGTGGCGACGATAGAAGAGGCGTCTGCACAGGCAGATATCATCCAGATTCTTGTTCCTGATGAGATACAGCAGCAGGTCTATACAGACTCAATCGAGCCGGGGATCGAGTCAGGCAATGCGATAGTCTTCTCGCACGGCTTTAATATCCATTACGGTCAGATCGTACCGCCGGATGACGTCGATGTCTTCATGGTTGCGCCAAAAGCTCCAGGACATATGGTTCGCACGATGTTTGTCGAGGGTAACGGGGTGCCAGGACTGCTTGCAATCCAGCAGGATGCGACCGGTAATGCGATGGAGATCGGGCTTGCTTATGCACGGGGGATCGGATGCACAAAAGCCGGAGTGATCGAGACCACGTTTGCCGAAGAGACCGAGACCGACCTATTCGGGGAGCAGGTGGATCTCTGCGGCGGAGTCACGTGCATGATCAAAGCGGCATTCGAAGTCCTTGTGGAAGCGGGATACCAGCCAGAGATCGCATACTTTGAGACGCTGCATGAACTGAAACTGATCGTTGACCTGATCCACGAAGGCGGGCTTGCAAGGATGTGGAGATCAGTCTCCAACACGGCAGAGTACGGCGGACTTACGGTTGGTCCGAAGATCATCAATGAGCAGTCGATAGATGCGATGTACGATGCACTGGAAAAGATCCAATCCGGCGAGTTCGCACGGGAATGGATTCTTGAGAGTCAGGCGAGGCGCCCAGTGCTGAATGCGCTCGAACGGATGGAGAAGGAACATCTGATCGAGGAAGTCGGTGCGGAACTTCGTGCGATGATGCCGTGGCTGGATTCTGAATAAAAGTGCGTTAGCACCAGAGACGTGATACCCGGGCAGGATACGGATACGCGAGATGAGAGACAACTATGAAGCGACTGACAGTGGTTCCGGAAAGGTGTTCAGGATGCCGGTTGTGCGAACTATCATGTGCCATCCACCGATTCGGTTCAAACAACCCGAAAAAAGCAAGCATCCGCGTCATATCGCTGTATCCGCATCCCGTCGTCCGGATGCCAATCGTCTGCAAGCAGTGTAAGGTGCCGGCGTGCAGGGACGGCTGTCCGGTAGGCGCAATTACTGTTGAGGACGGCGTCGTAGCGATCGATGATGAAAAATGCATCTCCTGTCAGTCATGCGTCATATCCTGCCCGGATGGCGCAATCTTTGTCCATTCGGACATCGATACGCCTTTCAAGTGCGATCTGTGCGGTGGGGATCCGGTATGTGCGAACGTATGCCCAAAAAAGGCGATCCTGTTCGTGCCTGAACACACGCTCGGGCAGGTGCACAGGATGGCAAGCGCGCTCGGATACGCACATCTGCAAGAGGTCGAGTACTGGGAGCACGGTATCAAAAAGACGCTTCGATACGCTGATATCGGGGAAGATAAGCTAGAATAGGGTCTCATCAATTTAATTTTTGGAGTAACTACTCAGGTACATAAAACATTATCATAAGACTTCATTGTACCGGCACTACCTGACTCGGAACATACCAAGAACCAAACAGGGAATTTAACCGCAGAGGGCGCGAGAGTTTGCGGAGAAGGACAAAAAAAAGCTTTGCGCTCCCCGCATGCTCTGCGGTTATCTTTCTTACCAGAAAACATAGAATCGCAATCAGGAGATCAATCAATACACTTGAGTAGTTACGAATATATTTACTAAACTGACAACCTACAAATCATACCACTTAAAGCCATAAAAGTGCCGGCAGCCCGACTATAAGCGCACTCACTATGTAGACTGTGTAGATCTCAAGATTTTGCGCCTCTCTCGACCCACCAAAATACTGCTCCCAATACACGGACAGAAATGGCCAAAGAAGAAAAAGTACGGCCATAGCACACCATTTCGGTGCAATCGCAGCAAAATATATTGCGATATTGTTTGCTAACTTTGAAAATGTAATATCGAGATTGTATATTAATAGATATCCACTCAATGCTCTTATTATCAGCGCTATCAAGTTAGCAAAATAAGCTGCTGGGAAAAGAAGTAAAATCAAGAGAAACCCACTCAATCGAGTTTTTGCAGCCCATTGACGCATTTTAATCGGCGGATGTGTCAGTCGGAAAATTATCCATGAAAAGATCGAAAATGTAGGCGAAATTTTATCCAGGGCAGATAATAAATTTGTGGAGGATTTTTGCTGATTGATAACAAAGCGATCAGCATTGAATTCAGCGCTCCATACGGCGATTATCGGTAGCACAAAAATGCTGGTCAACAATCCTAATAAACCCAGCAATTGTAAAAAGCTACCGGGCAATATGATTATAAAGAATTGTTGCAGTTTATGTGCAAACGGGATACCTGATTGGAAAACACTTATACTCTCACTGGCAATTGACCATAACAAAGGGGGAAAACAAAGTAACAAATAGAGAATGATGAATTTTTTAACTAATGCCTCAAAAAAGCTCCCGGCGCCAACGATCAGAACATCGCCATGCCGACAGTGAGCCGCTTCGTGGAGCAGAACAGCCTCCGCAGTTTTCCTATCTGAGTGCCAAAGCCTAAACAATCCGCCAAACAACGCTATCCCTGTGTTACGATATCCCAGCGGATAAACGAAAGCCAATTGATCTGTTCGTAACATATTCGTTTTGATGTGGATTCCTGGAACGTGTTGCTGTAAAAATGCTTTCATCTCAATCAGAGCGGATGAATTTTGGTCAGGCTCGACGAGCTGAAATCGTCGTTCCAGATAAGAAGCTCTCAACGTGGGAAAAAAGATAAGCAGTACACCAATGAGAAGAACGAAAGAAGGCAGCAGTCCAGGAACGTTTACTACGCCGAACAAGTCATTCAAAGAGAACAGATCTTCTATTATAGGCTTATAGAATCTTATTTGACCTGGTATGGAAAGAAAATACAAAATTAGCCAGAACCACAACCAGGGCGGCACGGAACCTCCTCTACTATCAGCATTGCTATTGATTGATGTCACGTCGCCTCTGCAATTTTTTGGATAAAATGTGAAGCGCCTGCTGGGTCCTCGAGTAATTTCTTCAGTACGCGAAAAGTGATCAGATCTGATTCTTCTTCCGACAATCCCATGGTGTGAAGTTCACTCGAGACCGTGAGCAAAACGGTTTTTAACGGCAAGAATGGATTATCGGGTAATGAGGCTACTTTCTGCCTCCTTTTGCCAAAATCTCGGAAAGAAAAAGTCGTATTCAATGCTGTGAGAAAACTGTTCAACCCCGTTGAAGAAATGAAAGTGCTAAGTACAGTTGCTGAAGAGACCAGTGCTTGTAAGATCAGAGGTAAAATCAGTAAGATCTCTGCAACACCGAACGCTCCTTGCACATTTTTCTTCTCTCTTTGAAATAGTTGCTTCCGCTCTTTTTCGCCTGAAAAAAACGCGCGAGCTATCGAAGGCGCCAAATCAATCTCCTCAGGAACCGCCGCTTCCGCAATCTTTTTTGTCCATTCATCAGTAACGATCATGGTATTTCCTCCAACTGGTCGAAGATTCACTATTTATCGAATGAAACAAATCGAAGATAAAGCTATCTGAGAAAGTTGACCTTTCGCATCAGGGAGTTTTTGTACCCAAGGTCCAACCATTTCATGCCATATTGAAATACGGTGTATCCTTCGTCCTGCTGCCTATGCGACCTCCTGGATCGCCCATTCTGCGTCCCACAAAACTTGGTAACAATCTCTTTCCAAGCGCGCTTGTTCTTCACGATCCTGAATTTTACGCTCATGCTCTATCCAATCTTGCATGGCGTTTTGTCTCATCTCTTCAGCTGTCACAAACGCTTCAAATCTTTTATTTATCAGTTTCTGTCGCTCAGTGAATTTAACATCCAAATACCACTGAAAACTTTCTATTGTTTTATCCTCACTGCCAAGTTCATCGAGATTAAAGTTTGCAGTTGAATAATCGATCCAAAAACTTCTTATTGCACTGAGTTTCCAGCTTGAAAGATCATACTCCCCGAGGATTTTTTCAATGGCAGTGTCAACTACGCTCGCGGGTGGCATTGTTTTCGTTTTATGATGATACTTAATTAACGTATACACAAAAATATCTTCAGGTTGAGCGCTGTCCTGTCCCAGATTGAAAGTAGCAACCCCGGGGATACTCCAAGCATCCAGTTCTTTGTTTTTAGACTCGATAGCTTCGTTTGCTCGTTTAATGTCATCTTCCGTGATCTTTAACAAATCGTCTGTCGGTGTTGGAGATGCAGTTGGTAATGGTGTTGTTGTAGATGTAGGTGGAAGCGTTGTTTCCGGATATGGAGTTGCTGTCGGTGTAGATACTGATGCTTCCTCCTCAACACATCCTGCAAACATCATAGCCGATGCAATCGCTACTATGGATATTAAACCCATTATTGTTTTCTTTTTCATATTTTTTCATACCATTTCTCTTTTTAAGTCACTATACTCCGCACTTAAGTACAAGGCTTGCGCATAACGATTCGTCCTTACACATATACGATTCCTGCGTCCCGATATGCATCTCTTTACAGGTCTTACAAATAATCCCATGCCCTGAAGCGCGATCGTCTCCAACCAGAATCACCCGCTGTTGCTTCGGCGGCATCACTACACAAGCCGTCAAAAATGATACGTACCCATCATGGTGAAGTTCTCCGCGCTTTATGCAGCGAATGTAAGAACTCAACCTATATAAAACCTTCCTGAGAAAGTACTCTTGAAAAGTCAGAGAATATGTATCCTCTTCAAATTAAATGGTGATTAAGTATCCACGTCCGTGGGGCATTCGTACAATTCGTACAATTCGTGCCATTCGTGATCTACTGGTGCTGATTTTATCACGAACTCACGCGTTTGAAGCGAATGACACGAATTTGGTCACCACAGAAGATGCATTTTACCATCGCTTTTGAAGTGGATACGAGAATACCATGATTCTCGCCAATCGTTGCAACCCTAATTTTTCAGCGGAATACACACAGGACTTTTGTGACGCTCAATTAACACTGCTCTGACACTGGCCGTGCCGATGCTGACGCATACCTCGCATCATGCCACAAATTATACCACTCCGCATGTATAATTTGGAACTTTTGTGGCATAAACCACAGAGGACACTGAGGACACAGAGGGGGATTTAAGGGGTGGCAAAAGTGTATGCATGTGGCAGAAAGTTACAAAAACAGATGCGGTTTAGTATAAATTGTCATGACAATAGAGTCTTAAGTCTCACACCATCTCCATCTCATCGATGTCGATCAGTTCCGAGAGCGCCTGTGTTCGGATCGGGATGCCCTGCTCCTGCACCGCTGCCATCGGGTTCGTCCCGCCGATCGCAACGATGCCGATGTGATCGCGCATCGTTTGGACGCCAAGCACCTCGGTGTTCGGTTCGCTCACAAAGAGGATGCTGTCGAAGTTAGCCAATTTAAGTGCCAGAAGAATACCCTCGACCTTCTCGCGTGCGTGCATCGGAACGACCCTCACGTTTGCGAGGATCTTGCCAGACCCTGTGGTGACGACATCTGTCACCGATGTCAGTTCTTGTGACATGAGCGCATCGATCGGATCGATCGTCGTGCTCTCATAAGTCAGGATGTCGGTAAACCGCACAGGAACTCCTTTTTTGATCTGCACAATGCCCCCGAATACGGGTCGCACAGGAACCCCGCTCTTTAGCAGGACACTGTCGATCGTGATGCTGCACGGTGTTACGATTGCGCATTCGTGACTCTCCAGCCGGATACTCCCAAACGATGCCTGATCCCGGATCACCCTGATATACGATCCGACCCCAAGACCGCTCTTCATCACACCTTCGAAGATGAGGAGCGCATCGTTAAGATCGGAATCCCTGATTACCGATACATTGGCTGCGATCACGCCACTGCCTTTTGCAGGATCGAACGTCACCTGATACATAATATTCTCGATCCTCGATATCGCAAAGATGGTTGGGTTGGTTACTGGCGTCATGATTCACACTGGTTCCGTATGTCCGTCCTCTCTCATGCACTTCAAGAGATCGATCACCGAGTAGGCTGCTCTCGTGATGCCCATGCTCTCGGCAGCAGCATCCGTCCCGACGAGATACAGGTTCGAAACAGGCGTCCGCACGTCAGGGATGTAGCCGTCGATGCTCACAGCCGCCTTCTCAGGAGTCGTTACCTGATAATGAACCATCTCTATATGCTTTTCAATCTCCGGAAAGACCTGGTGTATCGTCGCCCATGCCCTACCCCTCTCAGATTTCACGCTGCCCTCTACAACGAACATGAAACCAACGAGTTGCTTGCCCTTTGGAGCGATTCCCTGTGAATAATTACTAATCGGCATCGCCCAGTATGCTTTCTCCTTAAACCATACCTCCGAGCCGGTGTAATCAAATTCTTTCATCTGCTGCGAGAGCCCGAGCCAGATGCAGAGACTCCTTGCCTGATCGATCCTTCCGAGATCACGCAGGTAATCAGAAGGGAGATCAGTGATCATACCAGGGAGGTCCTTTGCAAACCCTGAGTGGACGACTGTTTCTGCATCATAAGACTCGTCATCAGTGGATACGCCGGATACTTTTCCTTCCTCTGTGAGGATGCTTCCAACCCGCGTATCCGTCTTGACCTCGACGTTATCAGGAAGCGAGTGCAGCACGGAACCGAGCAGCGTCTTAAGCCCCCCGCTCGGATACGCCTGCGCATAAGATGTTTTGTTGGTTACCAGTCTTCCAAGACCTGTTATGCTTGTTATCTGCCCCACCAGTTGATCTGTGATGGTTTGGTGCCCGCCATCGTATATTGCACTGTTCCTCACGAAACTGCTGCCATAAAGGATGCGATAGACCGAGGTCTCCCGCATTGACTTCCCTGAAAGGAAATACGAGATCGTATCGACGAAACTGTACGTATCTTTTGATAGGTGGTGCGGCAGGCACGAATACACGGACTCCTTTGACATATCGGTTCCGAAGGTGGCTAACGTCAGTGCCTTGGTAATCGCCTGCGAGAGCATCAGCCGATCCATTCTCGGGAGCACATCGAATGTAGCGAATTCACGCAGGTTCGACGGTACCGGTCTGATTCCATCTGCGGTTCTGACATAATAAGAGCCATAATCCACAAAGACAGGAGTGTAATCAAAATATTTATCCATCAGCACCCGAAGCGGACCTTTTTGCAAATGCGTTATCGCATGAGGTCCGGTATCGACCCAGAAACCATCGACACGGTAACTGTTGCAATTTCCGCCGAGATGATCACTTCTTTCGAGAACGAGCACTTTCTTCCCGTGTTTGCCAAGCGCAAGTGCTGACAACAGCCCACTGATCCCGCCGCCGACCACGATCACGTCATACATCCGGTTCACCCCTCGTAATATAGAGCTTGCCGAACAATTCCGGTTGCTCCAGCCATATCTCTTTCCTTGTTGCCATGAATAGTAACGATATGTATGTAATGATCTTATCAGTATCGTGATCCAGCAACTCATCGAGTGTTATAACATCTTTCTGTTTAAATTTTTCCTGCAAGATCGCCCCCAACTCCATGATGTTCTCTTCAATCCTCTCGTCATGCGCGACGCTTAAGATGTCGCCGGCTGCCATGGCTGGCTTCTCGCCCACATCTTTACTCCGCGCTACCCTCCGGATCCCGACCTTTTCAGCCTTTTTTAGCTCGGAGATCAATTCATCAAGCGTCACAGGTCGTTTCGACCGTCTACGTATCTGTGGCTCGGGTATAGGATACTCCTCGATATCGAAATGGTCAAGCTCCTCTTTCTCCCCCTCTTCTCCCTCCTTTTCATCGATTATGGCGTCAGCCTTCATCCGGAGAAGGATAGCAGCGTAATGCAGCGTCCGCCCGAAGTAGCGTATATCAGAACGGTGGCTCTCGAGTTGCTCTAAGAATTTGTCTGCAACCTCGATGATATTGATATTCCATGGGTCAATCTCGTGATCCTTTGCGAGGCGCACCAGGATCTCGATAGGATCGTCTGGTATATCCGACATCGGTATATATGTAGGCGGTATCGATGTAAATGTTGGTGTGTGCGGAACTGCTGACCGACCGAAGGTATCCGCTCATGAGGGGATGAGTTTCAGTTTTGGGGGATGCCGCGCTGTGACACCTTGTACGCTGACATATTCAGGCTGCTCGAATTCTGTTTCAACCCAAGTTTCCCACCCAAAAATCAAAACCACCAGCGTAGGGCTGCATGCCTCTAAAATTTGGCTCTCTGGTATCTTGAGTTGCAGTGAGATGACATTAAATTGATATGTTGCCATATATATTACAATGCCCACCAATCAATTCCGCGGTCAAGTGAGGGATAACGCACAGCATATACCATACACTTTTAGCAAATCCGACGATTAATTATATATACATCTGACCACCTACAATACATTCAACAGATCTAATGGATGGTGAACGATAATGGCAATATTTGAGATACCACTGGATATTCCAGACGTTGAAATCGAGAATGTGGAGCTAACTAAAAAAGGAGATATTATCATCACGGTAGTGAGCACAGTTGAAGGTACTCACTGCCATAAATGTGGCAGAGAGATTATCAAGCCTTATGGTCATGGTAAAATGATTAAACTCCGTCATTTATCGATTCTTGGAATGAATGTGTATATTCATATTCGTCCTGTGAGATACCAATACACCCATTGTGATGGCAACCCTGTAACAACGCAGACATTAAACTGGTACAATCCGAGAAGCCCGCACACAAAAGTGTATGGCGAGCATATACTGCTTGAAATGGTTAATAGTACGGTAGAAGACGTAAGCATTAAGGAAGGTTTGGGTTATGATGCTGTAATGGGGATTCTACATCGATATATCGACACAGAAGTGAATTGGGATAGAATTGAGAGATTAGATACTTTGGGATTAGATGAAATCTCACTTAAGAAGGGACATGGGGACTTTGTAACGATTGTAACGTCGCGTGTGGCTGGAAAGACCACGATACTGGCGGTACTCAAAGGTCGTACAAAGGAGACTGTGAAGAAGTTCTTGTATAGCATCCCAAAACGGCTAAAGAATACAGTTAAGGCAGTGTGTTCAGATATGTACGAGGGTTATACCAATGCTGCAGCAGAAGTCTTTGGAAAGGATGTTAAAATCATAGTTGATCGTTTTCACGTTGCTAAATTGTATCGGAATGACTTAGATGGTCTTCGGAAGAAAGAAATTAAGCGTTTGAAGAAAGAATTGTCAGAAGAAGAAATTAAAAAGATGAAAAACGTAATGTGGATATTGCGTAAGGATGTGGATGAATTAACGGACGAAGAACTGGAGGTTTTGAAGTGTTTATTTCGACATTCTCCAATATTAGAATTAGCATATAAACTTTGCAATGATTTGACTGATATCTTTGAAGACGATATTTCCAAGAGTGTTGCGACTTGTAGGATCAACGATTGGAAGAAGAAAGTTAAAGAGAGTGGTTTGAAGTGCTTTAATAGATTTATATCAACATTAGACAAATACATGGATAAAATCACAAACTACTTTATCAACCGGCAAACAAGTGGATTTGTGGAAGGACTGAATAATAAGATCAAAGTGATTAAACGGCGGTGTTACGGCATTCTAAACATCAAACACCTATTCCAGCGCATATATCTTGACCTCGAGGGGTACTCTTTGTATGCGTGATTTATCAGGTTGTGTAACTCGAATTACCAGAGAGCCTAAAATTTTCGCTATTTCTTGGTCTTAATCTTCTTCACTTGTAACTACTCAGGTACCCTAAAACACTATAATCTCGATTTTCGGTGAAACGTAAATTACCACCCAAAAGGTGTCACGCAGGTATGACACGTTCCACACTTTTCAAACGTCTATTCTTCAATCACGTCGTTATCATTGGTAATTCTATATATGTTCTGTGACGATAAAAGGACAGGCTATTTCAATTCACCAAAAGTCAGGTATATGAGACTTCACCTATACAGACTACCTGACCCGGGATATACCGGAACCAAACAACAGGGAATTTAACCGCCGATTAAGAAGGGGGCGGTTACCCGCCCCTCCTCATCTCAGAACGGTACGTGAGACTTTCACCTCATACCGCTCAAGCATCTCATAACTCTTTCAGTATCGGGCAGCGGTTCCGTAAGTTAAAGTAGTCCTGGTCAATAAAGGGATTCTTATCCAATTTCAAGCCGGCAAACCGGATAATCTTCGTGTCCGAGAATGGTTTCAATCTATCCTTTCCGGTAGAAAACACCCAGTTCCGAGTTCCAGCAGAATGCCAGTACTTTCTGGCAACCCACTTATTACGTTTGTCCGGATGCCTCCTCTTAGCCCACCCCCAGAGCATACCCCAAATGATATGATCTAATTTACTGAATATCTCTTTAGATACAGCCGATCGGTGATAATTCGACCCGCCAGTAATGATGGGGTTCAGTACGTTGATGAGGTCTTCCTGTTTCCATGCCTTTGCTCGTTTGATCACATCACCGATTTTACGAATGATATTCTCGGGTAGACTTCCTGGATGGCTTTATCAGAAGCTTTCCTCCGTATTTACGGAAGTTCCAGCCCAAAAAGTCAAAGCCGTCATCGATGTGAGTGATATGAGTCTTCTCCTCCGACAATTCCAGACCTCGTTCCGTCAGGAATTCTTTAATCAACTCGGCAATCTCCATTGCAGTCTCTTCTAAGTCTGCGGTAATGATAAAATCGTCCGCATATCTCACGAAGTTCACCTTGTGAGGGTTATATCTGGTCTTATCGATTTCCCCGGCTTCACGTCAGCCTGTTACCAGTACTCGGGTGCTGGGTTCAGTTCAGTGGTGGTGGCTACTGGTAAGGCTCAACACATCGCTTACATCAAAAAGCTCAACACATCGTTTACACCCCAAGTGCATATTAGGTCCATAACATCGTTTACACTTTTCTTATTCAGAACTTCTCTTCGAATATTTTTACATTTCCACCAATCTTATACTCATAAATCTTGATAAGACCCGCCTCCTCTTCGTTCTTCCCTCGATAGTAGATCATCAACTGTCCTCGTTTTGTGTCGATGGTAGCCCACACATATTCATGAACCAACGATTCACCGACGTTGAAATCCTCATTCAGCACGCTGATTGTTCCGTTCTCCTTTACCTGCCGTATAAAGTGTACTTTACCCTCTGTGATCGGCAGGCTATTCGCATCGATCTCAAAATCCTCTGGAATTCTGCGCTGCGGTAATGCCCTGCCCTGCGGGCAGTGGCATCGATGGATCGCTCTTGGCGATCCATTATAGTCTCCGGATCGGCATTCCTACACTTCCAATCCTGACGATTGTTATGCCGCATCAGGAAGATTTTCGCCTCACCTCGGATATGTTCCAGATCTGTCCATTGTTCTCGTTCCCATAACTTCTCTCCGAAGTCCCCGTTGAAGCCCTCGATCTTGCCGTTCATCCATGGCTTTCTTGGTGCGATAAATACGGGCTCGATACCAAGATGAAGGCACAACCTCACGACACGGCTGAAATGCCTTGAATGTATCACGTCGCCGATGAAAGAAGCTCCATTATCCATCTGAAGATAATTCGGAATCGCATTTTCAGTCCAGTATCCGAGCAGAAACTCGAGTACATTATCCATAGTCTGACCTGCATATTGCTGGATGTGTGCCTTGCTGCTAGCGACATCAATCAAATTCAGGGATGAGATCCGCCCGTAGCCTTTGATGTGTCGCGGTCCCACAAAGTCCATCTGATGGACATCGTTGGCTTTAGTCGGATTCAGCAGGGTGTACCGCTTCTTGGACTTGCATCTGATGTATTGCTTCCTCTTTTGGACTACCAGACCGTTTCTTTTAATAATACGTTTGATTGTTGACAGGCTTGGCGTCTTATCTTCTGAGTAACCAAGCTCGTGCATATGAAATTGAATCTCGACGGCTCCGATACAGCGATACTTTGTGTCTTCGGTTGTTCCTTCCAGGAGTGACTTTCGCACAGTTATTACGAGTTGTTCCATCCCCGAATCCGTTTTCCGGTGAACATTCTTTGGTGCTCTGGATTCGTCCCTAAACCACTCCATCTTACTGCTTTTCTCGGAATCGTTGTATCTTCCAATCCATTTTCGCAACCAGACTCTTGATCTACCAAGACTTTTGCAGATTTTGGAACGCCGTTCGCCTTTCAGATATCGATCGACGTGGGATCCCCGGGTACCGAGCTCGAA
>JGI12150J12686_102973_pt2 | contig 18849 bp, 15 predicted proteins | sample ANMFosRound1_FD_12686 | JGI IMG/M metagenome (IMG submission 12686)
GATATGTCTTTATAGGATTAAAGACATACTCCGAGCCATAAGTGATGGTATTGCCTGAGACACTGCCAATTACTGCGGTGCCACGCTTTGAGCTTCCATAATCCCGATACGCAACGACAAAATGTGTGGCATCCAGCGCTGAAACTGAGATATAATCGGTACTTGCAGGATTAAAGACATACTCCGAGCCATAAGTGATGGTATTGCCTGAGACACTGCCAATTACTGCGGTGCCCTGCTTTGCGTGTCCATCATCCCGATACGCAACGACAAAATGTGTGGCATCCAGCGCTGAAACTGAGATATAATCGGTACTTGCAGGATTAAAGACATACTCCGAGCCAAAGGATATCTCACCCGCACCCCCCACCGCATTGCCATTTACAAAACTGACGATGTTATCAGCGGTAACCGGTTCTTCTGAGGCAGCCACGAAATCCTGTATTGATTGTTTGATCTCTGTTCCTGCAAAGCAATCACTGTCATTGCCGGTACCGTTGATCAAATCCGCACCCGTAGATGAATCATCATACGCCGTGGAATTGGTCTCTGTTTCGTTTACTACTGTGGAGTTAATGATTGCTGACGTGTTGTATGTCTGGTTTGTGTCGTTTACTGTATCCTGATCTGCCTGCGCGGGCACTGTAGCCAGTGCCAGAAGCATGGCTGCCAGCACGATGATAGTTGCAAAATGCGTCTTTCCAGCCATCTTCTCAGTCGCCCCCTGCCTGATGGTTGCCTGTGGCGTTTGCGATGTTTGCCGGATCAGGCAGGATTGCAGCCAGTGCAGGCGCAATGTAGACTGCAAGCATCGCAGCAAAAACGATCAATACCGCCATGCTGCGCCATCGCCTCCCGATGCCTCTGCTGGCGTTCACCGCACCCCTGCCACCGTGTGCAGTAGGGGTTGCTGCCGCGGTGCAGGCTGGCGGCGCAAGCGTGCAAGTGCGAAGAAGAGCGCCGGGCGTTGCGTCTGCTATTCTGTGATTCTGATTCTCTCTGCTGTTGTGTATGCGTCCCATGGATTAGCCCCGGTCCCGTTGATGTATTCCCGATACCTGTATCTGGCTCGCACCACCCATAAACGTTGCCCTTGATGCCGGGGGGCTGCTGGCAGGGGGTGCGGGTGGGCAGGTGGCGGTGTGGTAGCCATCCGCATAGGCACAATACCGAACCTTTCAGTGAAATCAATGGATTCTTCGGCGACCACAGATGTGTAATTTGCAATTATCCGCCAGTATTCGTGATTTTATCCCGAATGCGCACGTTCAAATAAATATCACGAATCCCCAGGCTACCGGCTTTTTAAACGGTGCTCATCAACAACAACCCGGTTATATGCTGCCCAATCTCACCTTATCGTTGTCTCAGGGATGCCCGGTTCTCTTGCCCTGCTCCGGATCTCCCTTGCAGAGATCATCCTAACCCATCCAGCATTTCCTCTTTTCGTAGGGGACGGCGGCGGTCGTGAATAGAATGAATCCTACACATTGCTGTGGATCTTACTCAAAAACCTCTTCGAATCCCTTTATCCTGGTATTATCCTTTTCTTCGATCGCATTAACCAGACTCCTTATTTCTTCTTCGTTTAACACCGTTTCTACGTAAAAAGCCCTTTAAATTCCTTTGATATCGAAATACGCGATATCCTCCCTCTTGCAAAAATTCTTTGCCCTCCGGTCGTTTGTCAGAAGCACGCCGTCTTGGTTTCTGCATAGCACGATCCCCTGCAGTTCCCCGCTGTGCAGGTATCGTTCATCTTCGACAAGCCGGACAAACTCCGAATACTCACCCCCGCTTAGATTCAGAATCATGATGTTGTCGATCAAGCCGTCCACAAAATCAAATCCGATCTCCTTTGCCCTTCTAAGCTCCTCATACACAGCCGGTGGTATGTAAATCTCCCCAAACAATCGCTTAAGATGTGAAACCGCGCCAGCCTTTCCAAACATGCTTAAAATATCGCTGTCGGCGACCACGATCATCCAAAGACCTCTTTGATCTTCCTGTCGATCTCTTCTATCTCATCCCCCTCAATTTCTCTTTTTACATGACTTTCGGGTGGATAAAAATTTTTTGCCATCCTGAATGAGATACCTTTATATAGGATGAGCACATATTATACACCGAATGTCAGAAGAGGAGAGAATATGCGAAATTCTAAGCACAATCCACAAGATTGAAGAGTCAAAACAACCTGTTAGCGTCTATTTTAACCAGAATTCCGTCCCATTTTCTCTCGCACAATACTATCGCTATCGCAGAATACTTCAGAAATGTGGCGAAGATGGGCTTCGAGATGCGAGAAAGGATGGAAATTACACAAAACTGACAGAAAGAATAAAAGACTACGTAATAACTGTAGTTAAGGAAAAACGAAGTATATCCTCATCCCAATTACAGAGCAAGATTCTAAATCAGTTCAACGTGCAGATTTCCTTATCCAGTTTGAATAATTTCAGGGCATCTGTATCATTGACAAGAGTACCTGCCCCCACGGAAGAGAACTATAAACGCCAGAAATCCGGCGGGGGTGAGATTCTCACGTCTTTATCCTTTTTCACCCACATTATAGAGGTATACACCCGAACAATAGCTGAACAGGTGGATGCGGTTCGTCAATCACCATTATTCGAGCAGAATAAAGACATCGAAAAGGATAATCCGGACATTCGTTTGCATGGAAAATTCACCAGAGAGTACAATCAATTGGAATCCGTGAGAGAAAACCGTTTCAAATCAATTGACGATAAAATTGCGGATAAGGATTTTTCAGCCATGAATATCTTTGGGATGTCAGAAAAGACGATTTCTCGGTATAACCTGGCTCTGCTGTGCCTTCCTCTGGTCACGTCGAACGGACGATCAAGCAGGGTGAATCGTGTAAAAGGAAACGATTTATCCTTCCTATGTGGATATAATTACAAAGATGCGTCACTCAATAAATATATTCAAGAATTGAAATATCTTAAGGTCTCTGATCGCTTGATTGCCGCAACAGCGAAGTTCTGGATGGATTTCTGGCGAAATGAATCAGATGATGAGACCTATTTTGTGTGTTATTACATTGATGGCAATACGAAAGCATTGTGGTCCTCGAATAGGTGTTACAAAGGTCGAGTGACGATGCTTGGTCGCGTCATGAATTGTCTCGAAAACGTATTTATTCATGACGGTAAGGGGCATCCGCTCTATTTTCAGACGTTTCAAGGGCACGCCGATCTCGGAAAGCATGCACTTCCCATGCTCACCAAATTAACGGAACTTTTGGATGATCCCTCGGCATATATCGCTGTAAAACGGATATTGGTGATGGCTGGTGGGGGCAATGGTGTAAAAACGCTCAGAGCCTTTAAAGACAGCGAGGAGTATTATATCACCATTCTTGATGATAACCAGACAAAAGAAAGGAAATTCAAGCACATCCACGAGGAAATAGGGTATAAATATGGGAATGCGACCCTTGTTGACTGCAAGATTGAATTATTGGATTCAAAGGAGCCGGACTACATCTACGAGTGCCGTGCAGTGATCGTGAAGTGGGATACTGGCAGAAAATCAGTCCTGATCACGGATATACCTCGTGACTTATTGGACGCAAGCGAAATTACGAAGAGATACAATGATTGCTGGCCGATGCAGGAAAAACAGTTCAGAGATGCGAAATCAGGGGTTAATATCCATCGGATCACGGGTTATGGAAAGAAAATTGAGAATTACGATAAAATGAGTGAAAAGCATGGTGAGCTGTGTAAGAGAATAACACAACTCAAAGCGGAGCTGGAAAAGCCACTCTCGGAAATAGAAGCTATAGAAGAGCAGCTTACCGATGTATACCGGCAGGAAAGAACGCTTCGCGAAAAATCTGAGATCGTTGATGGACAAAGGGTCTTGAGTGAGGTGGATGCAGTTGAATTGAAGAATTACGAAACCAAAATCAATAAGCACCTCCGTCAGCAGAGGAAGATAGAAAAAGAGCACAAAGACGCGTTTAAAAGATTGAAAACGTATTTGAAGGAAGAAAAGCGGATCCGAGATAAGGATAAAGTGTACCGGATAGATACGGAACTAGATCAGATCATGACCTGCTTTAAAATGTCATTTATCAATTTATGCAGTCTGTTTTTAACAAGATGTATGGATCATGAAAAATTTGAATTAGAGACGCTATTCGAATCGATTTTCCAGCTTGGAGGCGTTGCTCTTATTGCTGGTGAGGAGAAAAGAATTGAACTGGAGACGAATCCAAAAGAGCCGGAGTTAATGGATAAACTTAACAAGGGTCTTCGCATATTGAACACAATGGATATTCGCGATCCTGATGGACACTCAATACAGTTTAACATGTAGATGTTTTGTCTCAGTTAGGTTGGCAGCAAAATTCGGATACCCGAAAGTCATGTAATAACCGCAGTAGAAAATTCCTGTGTCCAACGAGGGAGTTGCGTAAGTATTCCAGATCTACGTTTTGGATATCGACCCTGTAATCATAATTCTTGAGGCGTTTGCTGAGATCCACAAATTCTTGATCAGACCATTTATCAGTAATAACGAGTTCTTTTCTTATTTTGTCCAATTTAGGATCGTATTCAGAAAAATAAGCCAATAAATCTCCCCCAACTTCGCTAAAAAATGCCCCTATAACCATATCTAACTTGTTTAGCATAGCATGTTTTTCCCGCATATCGAGTAGCCGTTGCAGTATCAGAGCAACCAGCAGAACCGCGATAGGGACAAATGCGATATGCCCTAACATGTAGATGAAGATGTGATGAGAGTCCCTGAAGATGGCATAGTGGAGGAGATAAAGTAGTGCAGACAATAGAACCAAAAATAATCCAAAACGAATCTCCCAACCAACGCTTTTCATATTTTTCATATTTACCCCCCTATTTCCTTCTCAATCGGGAAATCGCTAACGCTCCAGGCTTTCATACTCCCGAGAACGTCGCAGCAGACATTCGTGTACCCGGCTCTCATAAGGATGCTTGCGGCAAGACTTGCACGGTGACCGACATTGCAGACGACCGTGATCGGTCGGTCTCGCGGCACTTCGGAAAGCCTGCTTTCAAGCTGTCCTACATAGATGTGCATAGCGCCCTCTATATGCCCATCTCTCCACTCATCCTCATCCCGCACATCGAGCACCAGAAAATCATCCCCGCGATCGATCCGTCGTTTAAGTTCGTGTACTGTTGAGAGACCCATGTACTCAACCGGATAGCCAGCATCATACCATGCCTCAATCCCGCCTCTCAGGTATCCTCTGATATTATCGTAGCCCAGTCGCACAAGGTATCGGACAGCCCGCTTTAGATGGTCGTGCAACTCAAGCACGAGCAGAATAGGCTCGGTATAGGGCAGGACCAGAGCCCCATACGCAGGGAGCCCCTCCAGCCAGATGCTGTAAGAGCCTCTGATATGAGCGCCTCCAAAGGAGGGCGGGGTTCTGGCATCGAGAACAATTGCCCCCCCTCGTTCCATCGAATCCTTGAACTCGGCAGGTGTTAACGGGGGTGGGACTGGCAATCGTCCCAGGAGGGGCGGTCCTTCAAGATTGTATCTCTCCATAACTCTGAAATATGAGGGTCTTTCGTGATACTCGGCTGTTTTGTGTCTGATAAACTCCTGCCGGTTCAGCTGGAGCATGGGATTACTTGATCGCTCTATTCCTATCGTGCTGTAATCTCTATCACTGATGCTTCCACCGCAGACCGAGCCAGCACCGTGTGCCGGGCAGAGGATGACTCCGTCACCAAGGGGAAGGATCTTCTTAACGATGCTGTCGTAGAGCGCTCCAGCCAGTCTCTCCGCCTCATCCGGACCGTAGAAGTCGGTTCTGCCCACATCCCCTACAAAGAGCGCATCTCCTGTGAAGACCATAACCATAGCAGCATCTTCGCCAGAAGATAGGTCTGCCAGCGCGTATGACATGCTCTCATCCGTATGTCCGGGCGTGTGCAGCGCGGTGATCTTTAGACTTCCGATCCGGAATGCCTCACCATCATGAAGCGTGCTGCCATAACCCCAGTTGAGACCCGGACCGTGGAAGACCTCAGCACCAGTTAGGTTTGATAGCTCTCCTGATCCGATGACGTAGTCCTCGTTGCGGTGGGTCTCGAATACATGCCGGATCCTCTGTTCTTCTCGCTCTGCTAACTCGATGTAAACGTCGCAGTCTCTCCGCGGGTCGATCACAGCCGCCTCGCCGTCCGAACCGATGAGGTATGAGTTGTGAGCCAGTCCAGCTGATTTGATTCGTTCAAAGATCATCAGTGATCGCCTCGTTCTTCCATCTCTTGGAACAGGGGGTGTATATAGTTTCGCTCATTTCATGCGAAAGCTCGTGAATTTGTGAACGAGGGTCGTGGTCTTGTGATCATAGAGCAATCCTGCGGCTCGTTTGTAGAAACCATGGGCCCATATCGGTGAACGGCTGGATGGTGGCGATATTATTCTTGAGCAGATGGGCATGGTTATGGGGGGAATGAGACTTGTTATAAAGTATCCGGGGAGTCGGATTTCAGATAACATTTAAAGTCTGGCTTCGACTTATGTTATGGTAATGTTATGAGAACCGAGAGAGTCCTCTTTGTGGTGGATACGCATACCGGAGGAGAGCCGACCAGAATAGTCCTTGGAGGATTTCCTCCTGTAAATTGCGATAACATGATCGAGAGATTGGAATACATCAAGGAGAAGATGGATTGGATAAGGACATGCACCTTCTTTGAGCCCAGAGGCAGTATGGACTCGTTTGGAGCTATAGTCCTGCCCCCGATCGATAAAAGAGCAGAATTTTCGCTCATCTTCATGAACACGCTTGGGTATATATATATGTGTGGACATGCAACGATTGGGGTTGCGGGGGCGCTTTCGAAACTGAGGTATATCCGGATGGAGGAGCCAGAGACAGAGATGTCATTTGAGACGGTTGCAGGAATCGTGAATGTCGGGCTACATGTTAAGGATTCTGCAATCGAGAAGATATCGGTTAAAGCCTCCAGAAAAGATACATGCGTGGTTCAAGACCATCAATGCAATCAGCGCATACAGACTTGCGTGATGGTCAGGCTCTGCGAATCGCTTGTGCAGAGTCCGACATAGCCGACAGGATCGTGCGTGACCGAAGAGGGATGCGCATAACTGCGCGGGAAAACAGACACGATCAGGCACAATCGACCTCTACGGAACCGACCGAAACCACACACCGGTCATCATCGAGATCAGGCGAAGCCGACCACACCATCCGCAGTGCTCCAACTATCTTCTCGACCTCAAACACCGACACACATACCATGAGGATTCGCGGGATACCTTGCGCACCAAAACATTCCTGCCATGATAATGACAATACTCGGCGTTCACATCATGCGTATCCTCTCCAAATTGATTGGTAATGTCCCAGAGTGGTGACATGCACCACCATATCCCCCATAGTTGAAACTGCTGTTCAGTCATACACCAAATTACCAAAACCAGAGTGCCAGCTACCACTAATCACGTAGCAACTTGCTCATTCACCCACGCGCACCACACTATCATCAACCTGCATCATAGTTCATCTCCAAAACCCCCTTCGCTTCAATCGTTTCCGCAAGCGAAGGCATGCGAAAACGCTTGCTTACTCGATCATGGATATACTCATACGCACTCACACCCAACTTCTTTGCAGTCTCTACAATCGTTAAAAAGGTGTCGTTAGCCTTTGTACCATCTTCGGTCATGGTGTGCAGGCTCACATCTCGCCTGCGGACCTGTGCTCTTGCCCCCAATTCCGATTCATTGTTGTGCAAAGGCACTTCAGGATGTTTCAGTACTATTAAGAGCTCCGACTTCTTATCCAGAGTCTTTGCGATCCGGTCGTCCAGAGCATGATAGCCGGTTTTTGTGGAAAACAACTCATCAAATTCAGCAGATGCTGCTTCAGCCTCCTCTGGAGTTGGACTTTCCTTAAACTCCAGAAGTTTCCCGTAGTAATCCCAGTACCTACCCAGAAACTTTTCGAGTTTTTCACGGTGCACTGGCACCACAGGATGCAACTTCTTGTAGTTTCGTCCGTCATGGGCCAGCAATTCTCATTTTGAAAATTCTCTCGGGCATCAACGACCCGAAACAGCAAAAAAAGGTATCCACTCCAAAAAGGAGGGTAAGGCGTATGCGGGCTTCAATTTACCTAACTCCGGTGCCATGATCCGCTTTGATTCCGACAGATTATCTGGTATCAATTTGGTAGCACTTTCTCATACTTTTAAGGTACAAATTAACATATACTACATGTTCTAAAATACTGTTTGTACAAATTTGTAACAACAAGTCGTCGATTTTTAGATAATACCCCATTTACCCTCTGATTTGGAGGGGATACAAAAAAAGATAAAATTGCAATAGTGTTTCTTAAAAAACATGTCACTTTTGTAAGTTATATCATATTAATTATTTGCGTAATGTACTAATAGTATGCGCCAAACAAAATGTCATTCCATAATTAGAATTGCTAGTCATGGGCCCAACAGAGTGCCTGTTCGTAGGTAAGACGCTTGAACTGGGGTGCATCATCCGTTAAAAGTATTGGAATTACTGGAAAGTCGGTTTGTTGATGATAAGCTGCAATAGCGCCAGCTTCCATGATCCTTGTTCGATTATTTTTGCCCTTGTCGGGAGTAGGGTAGATTATATCAAGCAACTCCTGCATCTGTGATTCATCCAGTGTTTTACCAGAAGTTAGCTCGTGTAACCGACCAATTAACTTTTTAGAAAGTCTGAACTCAACCATCATGCCAAAAGCTTCTTCATTAAAGCAATAACTCCTTGATTCTCCGTCCGGGTCACCCCGTAGTACATCAAGAACGGTCAGACGATCCTTTCGCGGAGTTGTGAAATAAGCGGTGTAATAGGGGTTGCAAACGATCTGAGCATAGTGGTTCTGCCCATGGACTCGGGAACTGGTGTCATCCATCTGCTGATAACCGGTGGAAAGCATCCCTGCCCTGAAGATATCGGCTTTCTCCTGGTGAAATAGCTCATTATTCTTCGTAAGAATGCGAGAAATTGTAGATGGAGCGATGTGGATGTTGAAATTGTCCATGAACTCGTGTATCTTTGGTTCTGACACATTGGCAACATGTTTAAGCGTGAGAACCGTGGATTTCACACCTGGACCGAATTCTCCATTGATTTCAGACGGTGTTTTTCCCATATAAGTCTTATTTTGAGACGGCGAGTAGTAAATCTCCTTTCTGTATTCGATATTGTCTGTAATGATTTTGATTTCCTGAACTACCACGTCTTGATAACCCTTGAACACCGCATCATCCGGCAGAATGTCTTTATCCACCTCACACACAACAACACGGTCTATCTTTATCTTGTCTTTTTTTGTTTTCGGTTTCTTATTTTTAGGAGTGTTTTTGGGTTTTCTTTCTTCTTCTGAAGAGATGTCAACGTTTGGCTTCTTCCCGGAGGGTTTAATGTCTGGTTTTGGCTGCTCTCCTTTCATCAGGCTGATTTCATCTCGCAACTTCTGATTTTCTGCTTTTAATTTCTTGACGTGCCCACTCAATTCTTCGATTAGCTGGAGAAGGATGCGGAAAGTTTCTGATAATTGTTCATCATGAATTTCATCTGGGCGGATATTTATCGTTTCCAATGCTTGTGTGATCCCTGATAAATTCATAAGACGACCTTTACTCTTCTATTATATATAGTATTCTACCAAACGGGGTGATGTGATAAAACCATTGGTATAGCGATTCATTGCTTGTCAGATGACAATACTAACACCATCATCAAGGATTCAGTATACTTCCACTTCTTCGAGTTACCCTCTGATTTAGAGAGGATACCATCATGCTGCGGTATCCGCCAATGTCCTGGCGGCTCATTCTGCTACTGATAGGGACGTTCACCGCCCAGAAATTGAACGATAAAGAAAACGGGATCAAACGTCGTCTTTGATTCTGATGTAAGCATCTTCCAGTGCCTAATGCGCGGATTGATAGTGCTACCGCATCGATCAATAACGGTCAATGGAAAAGCATCAGCATATCTATCCAGGATGAGTTGGGCACGCTTTATCAATACTTCTACGCCTGTTTCATACACCCTAAGCCCACGAACCACCTGATCTCTCGCATGCCTCAAGTCAATCGCTCCCAACGCAGCGAAATCCTGGAAGCGTTTCTTATCGGTCAATTCAGCCAAATCTGAGGTACGGGTGACTCCCATGTTCAAATACATCACGTGTGGTCATGTGTATATCTGTCCACGAGGCGATATGACCGGTATCACAGCGGCAATCTCGGCAAAAAGTTGTGGATGATTTTGCAGGTAGTTCCATAGAGCATCAGCGAGAGTCTTTGGATCGTACCCGGCTATTTGTTGAAGTGTCGGTTTTCCAAAGCGATCCGTTAGTAATCGGTAGAGAAGATCGGCCAGGACAATCTCTTTTTGAGACCGGGGAGACCCCAGAGCCGGGTAGACCGGAGGGGATCCAGTGCCCTTCTCAAGCTCCAGTTCAGCCAGCCTTCTCAAGGCTAAATCCCGCTCATTTTGGCATTGTGCTGTGGGTTCTATTACCTTGCCTGACCCCAATGGGATCTGGTTATAGCCTGTGGGTTTCCCGATCAACTCATCCATCAGTATCTTGGCAATATACACATCTGTGTTAAAACCCATCTGGAAGGCATGGGAGATGCAAGCGAATTGGAGCGGTGAATATTCTCCTGATTCACCACACTTTATTTTGGCTCCAGAGAGAAATGCCTCTTTTATTCTTCGTTTTTCCCATAGAATCATCTCGTCGGACAGGGATACCAGGTTGACTTCCACAGGGTCATATAATGGAACACTCAAGCCACTGCTACGAACGACCTCTTCAACCTCTTTGGGCAACCCTTCTGGAACCGAGAAGTATTTGGCCGGACCAAAATCAAGGTAACCATATCCCAACAAGCTGCCCGGGATGAGAAGAATCCAGCGAGAATGGGAGTCAGTGTCCCAATAGATTCTGTCCAGTATCCCCAACATGCCGTAGGCAGCCAGAATCTTATTCACCAAACTGGCATCCATCTCTTGCGAGCTCTGGTGGGTCCAAACCATGTTGGTGCCCATCCCTCCCAACGCTGTGGTTCCTATGATGGCCACCGTCTCTATGCCAAACTCGTCAGCCGCCTGTTTTAAGGTGGTGAGAATCCAGGCAAGCACCAGGTTCTGAATCCCCTCCAGCTCCTTAGTGTATGCCGCAATAGTGGCTATATTTGCCCCGATGATCAGGGTCTTCGGTCGCTTGATGGCCAGATAGGAGTACAGGGACGACGCTCTTCTAAACCTCTCGTCATCTATAGTAGAGGGTGTCAGGTCATTCGGAAGGATGTCGAGAGGCTCCGCTTCTATCAACAGACGATGGGTATCGTAGCCGATGGCTAACTTCAGAGGGCCATCCTGTTCCACACTGACCCCATCCTCCTGGCTAAGAAAGTCCTTTGTCTTCTGTAACTGGTGGATCAGCTTGGGTTCACTGCGCGCTGTGATATAAATTGTCTCGATCTCTGGATGCTGAGCGGCACGGAGTTGAGTATACTGGTGGGCAGGCTCTCTGTGTCCGCGGGCCCACCCAAGCACCAGCTCCCTGAGTATGGCGCCGCCGACGAGACCTGCCCCGATGATAGTCACGCTGTTTCTGCTGCTGGATGTAGACATGTTTAATACTCCTTATGGTCGTTAGCTCGAGTTATTTTCGGATAGCACATAATCATCCTTCGGATCAGCCTGGTCTGGTGATGGTGGCATTTGTCTTGGTCAAGTAGAGCTCTCCATAAATATTAGACTTGTTGCTAATCAGCGGTGTGATCAAGGAGGGGATGCGTATGACGGCGCTGGAAAACATGTCAGTATCTGGTGCTCACCCGGTTCAAAAGCGGAATTTTCAGGGAACATGGCATTTTCGATGCTTGTCGCAAGAAAAGTTTATATGCGAACAAGTATACTTCGAAATCAACCAAATATAACTCACGTTAAGGGGTATTATAGATGCCAGAAGTTGTCAGTGCTGAAACGATTTATCCTTCCAGGCTAACACATGAGGCACGGCAAAGGCTCAGCGAAAGTTTATATGAAGTGCAAGACGTATCTTCAAAGGTTTTGATGAAAAGGAATTTGCTGGTTCTAACGTTTTCTGTGGTCGATAGCAGTAGCCTACCCTCACGTTGTAGTAATCGTGGGCGCCACTCCTTTGTCTCTGCGTCTCTCTCGCCTTTGCGACTTTCTCGTTAAATCGGAGGAACGCAAAGACGCGAGGGCGCAAAGGTTGGAAACCACAGAATCCATCAGAATCAGGAAATTGGAAGGTAACCAGCCAATGAAGATCAGCCTTACCCAAGTACCATATCATTTAGGATTAAAAACCGCAGTCCCATCCCTGAAGTCCCGTACTCTCATCCTCTGTGTCCCCCTCCGTGCCTCCGCGTCTGCCTTCGGCGCTGCTTCGCAGACTGTGGTTTTGTTGTGAGAGTTATTGGGTAAATTATATGCTGTGAGCCCCATTCGCATACACCGAAAAGATTATCTAAAATGCTGCTCAGTACTACCTCACGAGGTGACGAATGGCTGTTATTCGTAGGGTCTGCGACGCTCGTCGCTCGCATGAACACAAGAAGAGGATGAAAAAGATGTACGGCTGGAGAGGAACCATCCTGAGGGTAGACCTAACGAGGGAGAAGGTCACAAAGCAGCCGCTGGACGAGTCGATTGCGAGAAATTTCATAGGCGGCAGAGGGTTAAACTCAAAGACGCTCTTCGATATGGTGACGCCTGGAATCGACCCCCTGGGTCCGGAAAACGTCCTTTGCCTTGCTCCTGGTCCTCTCACAGGCACACCTCTATGCATGACGAGCAGGATTGCGGTCAGCACCCTTTCGCCCTGCAGCGGCATCTTGGGTGATGGAAACGCCGGGGGCTCCTTCGCTGCGTTCCTGAAGCTGGCAGGCTATGACCAGATTGTGATAACCGGAAGGGCGAGCAGCCCGAAGTATCTCTGGATAGACGACGGAAACGTCGAACTGGGGGATGCCTCGGACGTATGGGGCAAAACGACCTGGGAAATCGCAGACGTGCTTCACAAAAGGTATGGGAAACAAATCGGCGTGGCATGTATCGGTCCTGCCGGAGAAAACCTGGTCCGATTCGCGTCCACCATTGTGGACAAATATTCTTCTGCTGCCACTGGAAGCGGAGCTGTGTGGGGCTCGAAGAACTTGAAGGCGATCGCAGTCAGGGGCACTGGCAAGGTGGAACTGGCCAGACCCGAAGAGTTCGAGCAACTGGCACAGGATGACAGAGAGTTCTTTTTGAAAGACCACCTCCAACATGAGGTCATCGCCGTGTACGGCACACACATTGGCATGATGTACTGGCAGCCGGGTTACAGGTACTTCCGGAAAAAGCTCTCTGCCGATGAAATCCCCGCGGATCTGACGCCCGATGGCTGGAAGAAATACGAGATAGGTAGGACGGGCTGCTATGGCTGCCCTGTCAGGTGCAAGGATGTCTACAGGATCCCGGCAGGCAGGCATGCAGGAGAAGAGGGTTCTGCCCTTGAATTCGAGTGCATTGCCAGCCTGGGCACCAACTGCGGCATCCAGGACCCCATTGCCATAATGGAGATGGGAAACCTCGCCGATGCTTATGGAATGGACGTGATAGGACTCGGTAATGCGATCGCCTTCGCAAAGGACCTCTACAGCCGGGGTATCATCACCAAGGAGGACACGGGTGGACTGTCGCTGGACTGGGGAGATGCAGATTCCCAGATCGAACTGATCCATCGAATCGCGCTGAGAGAGGGGTTCGGCAATCTGGTAGCCGAGGGAATGTATAGCTTCGCAAAGATCATTGGCAGAGGAGCGATGGATTACTGCTATCATGTCAAGGGGATCAGCCGTGGCACCCATCCCCCGGGACTTTTTGCCCTTGCCCATGCGACATCGACCAGGGGCGCCGATCACCTCAGGGGGAGGAGCTGGGCATACGGGGAGAACGATCCTGACTTCTTCCGGATACTTGTAAATACAGGTATGTTTCCCCGGATATCGCAAGATCCGGTGGGGGGCATCACCATCTCTGAAAGAGTCACGACACTTACGGATTCGATAGGGCGCTGCAAAGGAGCCGTCAACAGCTGGGCATGTGCCGTGCCGCTCGTGTGGAAGTACCCGCTGTGGGATGGACTGGCAAAACTGCTGACAGCAGCAACCGGTATTGAGTTTGACGCCTACAGGCTGGAGGAAGCCGCAGACAGGATCTACATCCTGGAAAGGGCATTTAATATCAGGCAGGGGATAACGAGGAAGCATGACCGTCTGCCGCAGAAGTCGGTTATGAAAGGAACCAGGCAAGAGAAAGAGGAGCTTGAGAAGCATGCAGAGATGCTTACCGATTATTACAGGGTGCACGGCTACGACCCTGAGACCGGAGTCCCGACTCGGAAGCGGCTTGAACGCATAGGATTGAGATACGTGGCTGAAGAGCTCGGGGCACACAATCCCTATCCGGACTGGGATGGGCCACCGCTCTGGCATCTCCATGAATATCCGCATGGAATGAAGCGTGCCTTTGTAAACGAACCCGAGGTGTGAAATGCGAAATACATACCATCTGGCTATCAATCAGAATCTTGTAAGCGATACCCAATGGTTGATCACGTGTGGAGACCCAGGCAGAACCGATAAGATCGCCTCCCGTCTGGATAATCCTGAGATGATCGGTAACAATCGCGAATACAGAACCTGGATTGGAACGTTACAGAATACGAAGGTAGCAGTAATCTCTCATGGAATAGGTGGACCAGGGCTCTCAATAATGCTGGATGAGGCATTCAAGAGTATGCCTGTGTTAAAAGGGGTGATTCGTGTTGGCACATGCGGCGGTTTGAGCAAGGAAGCATCTGCAGGGAAAGTCGCTATTTCAGAGGGTGCGGTGAGGCTGGACGGGGCATCTCTTCAGATTATTCCTGACCCAGAATATCCAGCCGTCCCTGATATCAGGATGACTTATGAACTGATTCAAACAGCGGAAAAACTTGAGATTCCTTATGTAAGTGGGATTACCGTTTCTACGGCAACATTTTACACAGGTCAGGGCAGAAAGGATGGATTTCGTGGATACCAGCCCGGTGAGATCAGATACAGGGATGCTGTGGATTATTGGAGCAGGTTGGGTGCGGTAAATATGGAGATGGAATGCTCGTTGCTTTTTATAATGGGGAGACTGTTTGATATCCCCACCGCCTGTGTGACAGGCATCATTGGTGAACGATTGGATAATGACGATATGGTTCCTGAGCAGAGGGGTATTGCTATAGAGAGGGCGATAAGACTTGTTATTGAATATCTGAGGAGTACGGCAATGTTATGAGAACCGAGAGAGTCCTCCTTGTGGTGGATTAGGCATACCGGAGGAGAGCCGACCAGAACAGTCCTCGGAGGATTTCCTCCTGTAAATTGCGATAGCATGATCGAGAGATTGAATATATCAAGGAGAACCTGGATTGGATGAGGACGTGTGTCCTGTTTGAGCCCAGGGGCAGTATGGACTCGTTTGAAGCCATAGTTCTGCCCCCGATTGATAAAAGAGCAGAATTTTCGCTCATCTTCATGAACACGCTTGGGTATATATATATATGTGTGGACATGCAACGATTGGGGTTGCGGGGGTGCTTTCGAAACTGAGGTATATCCGGATGGAGGAGCCAGAGACAGAGATATCATTTGAGACGGTTGCAGGAATCGTGAATGTCGGGCTACATGTCAAGGATTCTGTGAGGGCTGAGGCAGGGCTTTTCTGCTGACCGGGGTTGCGTTTGAAACTGTGCCTGTGGTAGACACGCGGCGCCGCGGAATTGTGGTTGGGCGTGTGCGGCGAAAGGGGTGGATGTGCGACGGGTGAATATCTTTAACTACCAGATAACAGATATAACAAAAAGCGCGATATTTTGTTACAATTGTTACAGGTGAGATCATGCCAAAACCGAATCCTTTTACTCCTAAATCAGGATGGGAACCGAAAATATTCGCAGGGCGGAAAGATGAATTTAAATTTTTGGATAAGAAATTGGAAGAAGCCAGAAATGGTAGGTCCGATCATTTTCTGGTACTTGGTGAATGGGGTATCGGCAAAACCTCCGTATTAAAGGAATTCAAAAGAATTGCTCAAGACAAAGGATTTATCTCCTCTATGATAACGGTGAGAGAATTCAGGAAGACTGAAGACTTAACAGATGCTGTGGAGCATTTAGTTGAAACGATTCCCTCAAAACTCCCATTAGACCTGAACAAACTTAAAAAATTTCTGAGTCAGATCGATTCTCTTGGTATTCAGGTTCTTGGAACCGGTTTTCAACTATCGAGAACAACTGAAAGGATGGATCCACAAACTTTCCTATTGAGATGTCTGCATGTTCTGTGGGATGATCTGAAGGATGAAACCGATGTTTTACTTGTATTGTTGGATGATGTGCAGAATTTCGACAGGGTTTCAGAGATTTTCACCCTGATCAAAAACGTTCTCAGCGATGAAGAAATTGTTAAAACAGGTTATCTGTTCGCTCTTTCCTGTACTCCGGAGGGCTGGTCAAAATTTATGCAACTGCACCACCCGATCGGTAGATACTTCACACCAAGACTCACGCTGAAGCGATTATCCGGAGAAGAGTGTTATCATGTCATTGACAGAACACTGGAAGAAACGGGTGTTGTTTTCGAGGAAAAGATAAAAGAAAAGGTATACGAGTATACAGAAGGACATCCTTATGAATTGCAGGTTCTCTGTTCCAATTTGTATGATAATGGGATTAAGGGCAGAGTTACGCTGGATCAGTGGTCTCCTGCGTTGAATGAGACGCTACTGAACTTAGGAGAGATGGTATGGGATGCTATGTATAATGGAGCAAGTGAACAGGAAAGAAAAGTTCTCTATGCGGTTGCTTCACTCGATAAACCATCGAGCAGAAAGGAGATCACCAATTTCATCGAAGTGTGTGACTTAGGTCTTTCTGGTAGTGTTGTGGGTGTTCTTCTTGGCAGACTTCTGGAGAAAGGGTTGCTTGCGAAGCCGGATAAATATCAATATGGATTGGTAGATAAATTATTTAGAGAATATATTTTAAGATATAGGGGTTATGATGGCAGTGGCGCAGTGCTGGGTTGAGATGCGGGGGCGGGTGGTCTTTCGGGGTGATATGATTCTTGAGTATTGGCTCTGATAGCTGCGAATTTCCTGATCAGAGGTCTGTAACTGGGCATCATGTTCAAGTATGTTGAAAGCAATATGTTAGTTAGAGGTGATTAAATACCAGAACCTAGCAAGGTTATCTCTAATAAACTAAATGCTAAGGGGATTGAAATCATTAATTTTTCAGGCCATCGTAACGATTTGACAAATTTCTCAGGAGAAGGTGTGTCATCTTTGTCCACAACAAATGAAGTTGCCCCGAAACTGTTTTCATTTCTATTAGAAAATTTAATGAGTCGTTATTTGTTTAATCTGATGTTGCGAAAATCACCCAACATAGAATCGTGGCATTTGAATGATAAAGATTTGAGTGAAACGAATTTAAGAAAATATACATTTGGACAGTCATTCATGAGGTTATACAAATGTTTCGATTGTCAATACCTTCTAAAAAGAATCTACGCACCAGAACTTTCGTCAATACCAATTGACGAAATTTTAGAATGCCCCAAGTGCGGTCTCAAAAAGCTGACTCATCCAACGGATTACGAATCTACCTTTCGAATTATAAGCAAGGATTTGACAAATTTTACTGAAAAACTGAGAGATATAGACGTACTCCACTCAAAAGACTATGTCTTATGTTCTGAGTGTGGCGTGGAACTTGGTGCAAAAGATGAACTAAGTGGACTGACCACATGCCAGTTTTGTGGTGGAAAAATTAGACTTATAGAACGAGATGAGTTCGAAGATGACTTTCTAAAGTTATGTAAGTCCGAAGCTGGCATATGGTTCGAATGGTTTGTTTATGAAATTGCAAAGCATATTTATGAAAGTGTTGAGTGCGGATTAATTTTGAGTTATAGTGATACTGAGGGGGATAATAAAGAAAAAGAAGTAGACATTGTCGCTTTAAATGACGATAAATTGATATTAATTGAATGTAAGGATTATCTAGGGCATACGCCCCCAAGTCAATATAAGACGATAATTGACATAGCTCCCTTCTTTGATGAGGTTTATGTGGTCAATTTTTATAAACCTGACATTCCGCAGGTCGTCATCAATTTTCCACAATTTCTACTGATAGCGTTTTTGAATATCCAAAAAGCATTATTTTTATACTGTAGTGGCACAACATATCCAATTACAATGGGGACTGCATCACATCTCACATTCCACGCTTCGTTCCTCAAAAATATGGCTTTTGATATTTTCTAGCTGCAATAATTCCTTTCAATCATAGCGCCCGCAGATGAACGCTGATACTCAACGAACAAATCTACGTCTGATTCGCGTTAATCAGCGGTTCATTATATTTTTAACCGACCAGAGTGACTTAAAAAGTGTCTCAAACATAATACTTTTCGCATTCATCACCCATCAGGCTCAAAATATCCCATAACTCCTCAGTCATGTTTGCCACTCCCCTCTCAGAAGCCCCACCATGTCGAATCGTTGCTTCTGTGATCCCCCTGAACAGGAAAAACACCCACCGCATCGTAGGATTTTGCACAGGTTTATTCACCTGATTTCTAACAAATTTTCCGGTATCTTTCAACCTTTGTCTAAGCGTCTGCTGAGTAATTGAATAAATGAACAGACGTGGGATCCTCTAGAGTC
>JGI12150J12686_103084_pt1 | contig 18713 bp, 15 predicted proteins | sample ANMFosRound1_FD_12686 | JGI IMG/M metagenome (IMG submission 12686)
CGAGCTCGGTACCCGGGGATCCCACTCCGCTTGCAAGTCCCTTTACCTTAGGTATCTCCGCCAGTGCAGGTTTTGGCGCTGTTATTGCTATTATTTTAGGTGCTGGTTTTATTACTGGCAAGTATCTCGTTGTAGTAAATGCATTCGTCTTCTCCCTAATCCCCACTTTTGTTATCTTAGGTTTGTCACGCTACAAAAGAGCTACGCCCGAGACAATGATTCTCGCTGGTATCGCAATGATGTATATCTTCGGTGCATTGACACAGTTAATAAATTATTTCGCAGAGGCCGAAGCGCTAAAAGAGGCATACTTCTGGATGGTTGGCTCTCTTGGTCGAGCTTCCTGGGATGATCTATTACCGGTCATAATTGTACTTGTGGTGTGTACTATCCCACTTATGTGGAAATCGTGGGATGTCAACGTCATGGGTGCTGGAGATGAGAGGGCAAAAAGCCTCGGTGTTAATGTTACGCGAACTAGAATCGTTATAATGGTAATTTCTTCCTTGTTAACTGCCGGCATCGTATGCTTCACAGGTACCATCGGATTTGTAGGGTTAGTAGCACCGCATATATGTAGAATGATTATAGGAGGGGATGTCCGGTTTCTAATCCCTGCTTCGGGTCTTTTCGGTGCAGCTTTTTTACTCGCTTGTGATCTTATAGCAAGAACAATCATAGCACCTATAATCCTCCCGGTAGGGATTGTGACCGCCCTGATAGGAGGGCCTTTTTTATTCTTCTTGTTACTAAGAAGAAGAAAGGAGTTTTGGTGATAAAATGGTGAAACTAAAAGTAAAAAATGTGAATTTCAACTACGCAAGTGTGCCGATACTCAAGGATGTCTGTATAGAACTTGACAGGTCCGAGATGTTAGGCGTGGTGGGCCCAAACGGAGCGGGGAAATCCACTCTGCTGCGATGTATAGATCGGATATTGAGCCCACAAGAGGGATGTATATTACTTGATGGACGGGATATAAAGGATATGCACCTGATGGAACTCGCCAAAAAAGTGGCGTATATTCCTCAGAGTGCTACTCAGGTATTCCCGGCCACTGTCTTCGATACTGTCCTCATGGGCAGACGACCTCATGTCGGTTGGCGAAGTAGCGAAGAAGACCTCGAAAAGGTTTTAGATACTTTGCAAATGATGCACATCGAAGATCTCGCCATGCGAGACATTAATGAGGTTAGTGGCGGTCAACAGCAGAAAATTTTTATCGCGTGCGCACTCGCGCAAGAGCCTGATGTCCTCCTGCTCGATGAACCTACCTCTAACCTCGACATCAAACATCAACTGGAAGTGCTGGACATCATAAAATATATCGTGGTAGAAAGAGGGATTTCGGCAATTATGGCTATCCACGACCTCAATCTTGCTGCAAGATACGCTGACCGGATATTAATGATGAATGGCGGCCATATTTATGCCGCTGGTGTGCCTTCTTCCGTCCTCACGCCCGAAAACATAAATCAGGCCTATGGTGTTGAAGTGGAAGTGATCAATCACAATGGAAGACTTTATGTCCTGCCGCTAAGACCCGTTGGTAAATAATTTTATCGTGCCTCAACAGATATTCGAGGTGTGATTAGCATATAGTACTAACACAAAAGGGGCGGAGTGAGTTGGGGGTTGAGCAATTACCGCCTCCTTACCAGATACGCCACCAATATGAGTATAAACAGCGAAGTCACAAGTTCAAATCCGGGTGTTTCTTCTTCTTCTGGTGCTACAACTTCTCTTTCTTCTGACAAAGGAGTTAGAGCTGGTGTTGGTTTGGGCGTAACGGTAGGCACAGGAGTTGGCGTTGAAATTGGTGTTGTGGTTATGTTAAGTGCAGCCGTAGGAGTGGCAGTAAGAGTAGGAGTTACGTTCCATATCCAAGTGTGCAGATCATATAACTCTGTTATTGCGTTAGTTGCAATTACCGAGACGTTCCAGGTACCTGCAACTGCATTCGTGTTCGTATAGACAGCTTCTGTTACTGCTTCCTCGGTTTGCACTTCTGTACCATTTATCTGCCAGCTTATGTCTACTGTCTGATTCACGGAGATATTGAAGGTTCTTGATTCGCCTTCTGTGTTGTTCACAATTGATTCGACAGGGCTACAAGCCGTTATGTTTGGAAAGGTTGGTGTAACTTTGCCTTCTTCTCCCTCTCTTTCCTCTCCCTCCTCTTCTTTATATGTTATCACTAAGAACGCATTCGCAGGCATCATATTGTCACCATCATCACCTTGAATTACCATATTGTCATTTCTCTCAAGATCATCTGTTACATCGGTCGGCACTAATCCAACTTGAGCATTATTGGATCCTATACTCATAGAGATGCCGCCCCTTTCCTCACTACATGAACCGCTGTATCCATCGTACATATCCATACCTAACTCATTGTCATTGAAGTACAGGTAGCTGTGCCAGCCACTTGCTGGGTTACCACCCCAAATAGAGACAACACCAAGTACTGCTTCCTCCACTTCGCTCAAATCTATATCCTCTTCGAATGTTGCGGTATTCTTACATTCCACTAAGGAAAGAAAGCCACCATAAGGTCTTTCCTCCCCACCGCCCATGAGTAGGTCTGCACCTTCATTTATCCAATATTCTCTTTTTGGCATGGTGGTATCCTCATAAACGACGAGAATAGCTGGCGGTGCAAACGAATACTCCTCAGCAAAGTCAGAATCATCACCTCCATAGTTTAGGTTTTTCACACTCACTACGTAAGATCCGCTTTCTTTCGTGTACTCTGTAATATCATACGCATAAGTACCCCATGCATATATATCCGCGCCGAAATCGCCCTTTATGTCATTGTAGCTCTTTTTCATATCCAGGTTGTAACGGTCGTCCGAAGGTGTAGTCAGAGTAACGCCTATTTTTGGTGCTTTGTACGACGGTTTCGCCCACGTATAGTAAATATACAATCTTGCCAGCTTTGTGTTCCCCGGGATCTCTAGATCATACTTGATGTCATAATATGTGTCATCCGTACCTCTATCACCACTAATGTAACTCCTATATTCTCCATCCCCGGTAGTGTAAATTATCCCTCCTTCTACATCGCCATGCACATAATTCTCTAACGGCTCGTCTGCCATATAGCCATTCCAAACCACTTTTTGCTCTTCTGTTGTGAATTCATTGTTCGCTTCATCTGCCTCTAGCACTTCATCCTCTTCATCAACCACCGCTTTTAACACCTTGCTGGTATCAGTATAAACGCAGACGGCTCCTTCTGCTGTATCCGTCCAACTTAGAGGGTCCTCTCCTTCCAGCACCCACTCAGAAAATTTCACGTGTGTAAACCTACCCGCTGGCAACCCTTCTACTGCTTCACTTCCTATTGGCTCGTCATCTGCGTATAGTCTCACCTCAAAGCTTTCGTCTGCATCGGCTGTTCCATTGTTACTTACTCTAACTTCCGCATAGTTCCTAAGATTGAACCACGGGTCACCGGCAGGAATATCATGTTTTTCCGACCAGAGATGATAAGGCGTAATCGCAGTGATAATAAGGTCCGGCATCTCTATGCTTTCATCCACCGACTCAGACTGATTATCTGCTAAAGCAGATGCAGGCATACTTAAGTTTAAAAGCAAAAACAAGTAAGATAATGCGAATACAGTTGCGAGTCTCCTTGCCCTTTTAATCCCCTTTTCTTTCATCTGTCTGTCCTTTTTCACCTTTAGGGCGATCATAGTCTTCAATTGCAGTAATGTTGGTCTCTGTTTTCTCTACTGCTCTTCTTTCCAATACTAATATCGCATTAGCCACATTAATGTATTCATCCTCTCCTCGACTGTAAAATACACTATTATCAGTCGATGCTACGTAACCCGTCACATTCCACGTATTCAGCTCGAAGGTGTTACTGTCCACCATACTTGTGTTGAGCTCGTGTTCATTAAACTTCAAGCAACTATTACAACCCGGATCGTAAGCAGTCAGGTGTACTAGCGTGAGATTTGCTTTTGTTACTATCTCCGTGTTTACAGTGCCATTGAAGTATGATATTCCCGTATCATGTGAAACAGGTGGCCAAGCAGCATCTGCATAGTGGAGCGCATCACTCCCCTCGTTTATCCAGTATTGAATCGCCTTTGGGTTATTTCCGCCTTCATACACTACAATCAGAACAATACCATATGCCCTACCGTCAATGGAGCCATTGATCTTTGATGTGGTTGCCGTGTTCGTGGACCCGGGATTGACTAAATCAGTCACATTGTAATACATCCAATGTTTTCCATTACCACTGCACCACACATTTGGATTTGTATCCGATTCACCCTGAAGATGTATTTGTCCAAGTCTACTTTCATTGTCAACCCCGTTAAACGTGACCTCAACCCAACCTTTATTCCTAGGATTGCCACCCCAAATACCGGTGTACAACCGAGCCCATTTAACGTCTCCATCTGGCACATCAAACTCTCCCGTTAGCGTTGTTGTCCCTGCCCAGGGTTCATAGTCTATGAACACACCACCGTTTACAAAACCGCTTATCTTCGTTTCCTCAGGGAAACCCTCGAAGTTGTACTCAGCAACCAACGGCACTACTATTAAGCACAGCATGGTGATGCCAATTATTGCAACAATACCTACCTGTGGGTATTTCATTTTCTTCATCTTTGCATCTTCACTTTACTAACAAGTTTCAGAGTATTTAATAACTTGCTTATGTAAAAATAAAAAATAGAGGAGGAAAACCTCCTTTAAATAGTCATTCTGTTCTTGTTATCCCTTGTATTCTACAATCAAGAACGCATTGCTCGCCTGCATGCCATCAGCGCCCGTATCCTGGAATCCCATGCTGTTGCCGCTTGTTAACAGGTTTGATTTCACATCCACAGACTCCACACAGATCTTGCTTTCCTGATATGCCTCTGAATCCACGTCCCATGCATCGGTTTTAACGATATTGTGGTTAAAGAGCATATCCATTCCAGTTGTCCTTCCTTGTGCAACAACTGTAATAAGCGTTGCATTGGTAACATTTGCAAGGTCTATTGTCCCAGGGAACGCTACTGTCGCGGTTGCTTCCTCTGGCGATACGCAGTAGTTATAACTACCGTGTGTGCCGTCCGCAGCCATGAGATAGTCATTGCCTTCCAGTGTCCAGAGTTGAATCTTCGTTCCTGCCGAACCTTCATAGACAACATACAGCATCTCTCCCAATAATGTCGTCTTATTGTTCGGATCAATGTTTTTAACAATTACGGTGTAATCACCAGAACCCGTTACCTCCGAGGTTACGTTGTATGCATATGTACCCTTTGGACTTTGGTAATTTCCAAAGCCCTTCTGGTCATTGTACTCTACCGGCATAAACTCCGTGCCACTCATGTCCACACTCAGATTTGCTAGACACCCTGTTGGATACGTCTTGTAGTTACCCCATGCGTCATACCAGTACAGATAGAGCCTCGCCTTCTTCACTGTTGCGCCCTCTGGTATTTCGATGTGGTGAACTCTTGTGCTGGTATTGGTCGGCTCGAGAGTGATTTTTGTACCACTCACATTGTAGGCAATGCCCCCTCTATTGATCGCATCGTATTCGAACAACGTTAATGGCTCTTCGGTAGTATTGCAATCGAAGTTCTTGCTCTTGTAGCCGTTGTTAACGACACCGCCTATAACGTCGTATCCAGAATAGTTCTGAATAGCAGGGACAACCATCGAAAGCATGTTATTTGTCTCGTCTGATTCGTCTATCTTTTCATTGCAGTCCACAGTCATACTTATCGTAGTGGATTGTGACTGTGCCGGAAAACCCGGCATAACTAAATAATAGGGCATAACCGCATATTTTCCGCAATAAGGTGCCCAGTCGAAGCTGACCGTTTTATTAGAGCCTGCTGACAATCCTGACACGTTCTCGCGACCCATCTCAAAACCTATGACCTCAAAGCAAACCTCGAATGCCCCTGCATCGGTAGATCCATTGTTATACACAACTGCGCTAATGTTATTGCTTTCATTAACGTAAGCCCTGACTATCTCTTCGCCGCGAGTGTCACCAGGGTTTATGATAATCCTGCTCACACCCAGGTCAGGTAGTAGTGCCTGTGCACTTCCTACCAGTGCAACCAGAGCTAATAGTGCGATAGCAAACAGAGCAGCAGTCTTTTGTATGTTCATTTTTTCTTTTTTCACCTCCACTTATTTTGGGTATTTTATAGCGCCCCTCCTCGGCGCTGAGTCTTTTCAAAAGGTCTCGCACTCCACCATTTTTTTCCGATTTCATGTGCGTATCACCTTTTTTCATCACTTACATCTCTTTTATTTATCTCGCCTTTTTGTAAGATATTAAAGCATTTTGTGGTACACCTTATAAGCTTTTCTGTTTAAACGGCAACAAATATAAAAAGTCACTATTTTAATGTGGCTAATTTTTCGCGCTTTAAAAAATGAAAGTGCTATTAACACCTGCTATTCTTTCTTTGAATGTGCATATCCGCTATATCTGCCTTAACGCATCCAAAGGATTCAATCTCGCCGCCCGCCTTGCTGGATATAATCCGGAGACAATCGAAAGAATGAGCGAAATAGCGAATCCCGCCGCTAACATCCAGGGGGTGATTGCAGTGATGCTGCCTGATTGCAGTCCAGCACCCAAGTCACTGCCAAGTGCACTTACCAGGAACGGTTTACCTACGATGTCTATCAGCATGGAGAAGCATATACCCAGCAGATCACCAAAAACCCCTCCTATAATCCCTATTATTAGACATTCTGCAAGGAACATCTTCATAATATCATAATCCGACGCGCCCAATGCCTTTGTCAGTCCTATCTCCTTTGTTCGCTCATAAACCGAGATAATCATCGTGTTCACCACCATAAGCGCACCAACAACGAGCGAGATACCGGAAAAGAAGCCCAAAATCAGGGTTACCGCCGTCATCAGTTTGTTTACTTCATCAATTACATCCTGTGCAGAATGAGCACCCAATCCAAGTCGCTCTATCCTCTTCAGTACAGAAGCAGCAGAAACAGGCTCATCCACTTTTACTACTGCACCGTCATAAACATCCTTCTCGTCCAGCGCCTTCGCTTCCGTGAGATCCACTAAGACCTGGCTGTCATGCTCATCACCGGTTGATTCCAGTATGCCGGAGATGATAAACGTAGCAGTTTTGTCAGTTGGGCGATCTCCCTCGCCATATAGCCTGATTTTAGCATTGAATGTGTCACCTAGTTCTAAATCTTCTATCGTTGATAATCGCTTTGCAACATCGTAGCCCAGCACAATCTCATTGCTCTTCTTCCCGGTCTCAAACCAGTTCCCGCGTTCCAATTGCAGATCACTATGAATTCGCTTATATTCGGGTGTGATCCCCTTAACTGCAAGGTATGTATTATTCTGCGTAACATACGAGTCCTTCACGAATGGCGCCACGAATAATACGTACTCATCCGTTTCAATCGCATTTAGCTTTGAATCGGTTATCAATGTAATGATTCCTTCCCCTACACCTGCAGAAACCTCTATCGTGGTTAAATCATGTTGAGACTTGATTTGCTCAACTGCCTGAACACGAATCCCTTCCCCCAACGCTGTCACACCAATTACCGCTGCAACACCTATTGCTATACCCAAGACGATAAGAAACACGCGCAATTTCTTCCGCCCTAACTGCCTGCTCGCTAAGGCAAATAACTCTCTCATAATTCTTACTGAATCCTCCCATCCATGATCCTGATTACTCGGCCCATCCTCTTTGCAGATTCCAAATCATGTGTAACCATAACGATATTTTTTCCATCTTCTTCGTTTAATCGCTTGAGCAAGTCCAATATACTCTTCCCGGTCCCTGAATCGAGATTGCCGGTAGGCTCGTCAGCGAGTATAAGTTTTGGGTCATTGGCAAGAGCTCTTGCGATTGCTATCCGCTGCTGCTCTCCGCCCGATAGTTCAGAGGGTAGGTGCTCGAGACGTTTCTCCAGACCTACCATTGCCAATAGCTTCCGTGCATGCGCTCTTCTCTCGCTTTTCGTCTTTAACTCTTTATTGAAGTACATTGGATACTCCACATTCTCCACTGCATTCATTGCCGGTATCAAATTGAACGTTTGGAACACGAACCCCAAAAATTTACGGCGTAATAGCACCAATGACTTCTTATCGCTATAATCTACTCGGGTGCCATTCAGATAAACCTCACCCTTCGTCGGTGCGTCTAAGCATCCGATAACAGTTAAAAGCGTGGACTTGCCGGAGCCTGAAGGACCCACAACAGAAATGAACCCCCCTTCTTCTACCTTCAAGTCCACTGCATCTAATGCCGCTACTTTCTCCTTCCCCATCCAGTAATATTTTGTTAATTTCTTCGTTTCAACTGTCATTTCTTCGCCCTTCGCCCTTCGCCCTTCGCCCCTCACTACCCCACCTTCTCCACAACCAGCACCGCATTTGTCAGCATCATATAATCGTGATTATCTTGAACAGCCGCAAAATTGTTTGTTCCCTTTAGATAGTCAGTAACATCCCGTTGATCCACGCCTATCTGTGCAATATCAGACGCAATATACACATCACTCCAAACCCCACCACCATATCCGAACAATAATCTAAGCAACTGATTTAGGAATGGGAGCTTACTAAGCCATCCGCTTTCCTCATTAAAGTAAAGTCTATTATGCGCAGTCTCACCGCCAGATACATATCCGCCGGAAGGAGCCACGGTAATTAAATACGCTTTATTTACCGCTTTCCGCTCTACATCACCATCAAAGTAAGCCTTACTAGTCGCCATCTCTGGCGTTATTCCATACTCCGCATATATCATGTCACAGCCCTCATTTACCCAATACTCTATGTGGTGACAGTCTTGCCCCGGGTCTTGACACTCGTATATCACCAACAGCCCAATCCCCTGCACGCAGAATGTGCTCCCATTCGCATCCACGTTTTTAACGGTGACCAAATAGCCGGTTTTTGTTATATTACAATTGTAAACATAAACGCCGGAGAAGTAATCATATCTACCCACAAACCCTTTTGTATCCGTGTATGTTGCGACCGAACGTAGAACTTCTCTTCCATCTGACACCTGCATCGAAGGAAACACGCCCACGTTCTCTTTTTGGCACCAGACCCAGTAAACATACAGCCGTGCTAATTCCACCTCTTTATCTGATCCAAGCACACTGGTATCAAAATTGACCGTATAAGTGTCATTAATATTCAGCACACCACTGTATCTACTATCCCCTAATGTGTAGAATACACCACCATAAGATTCACCATGCGCTATTGTATTAAGCGGCTTATCTCCTGCATATGAACCTCCTGCTACCGATACGAAAGCCAGTGCAAGAACAAAGGCACTAAAAATCGTATGTGATCTCATCTTCATTATTATCCCTCCTGAACTCCTTAACCACTCCCTTTTCATCCACCACTGCACGCAGGAGATGCTCCCCTTTCGTTACCGTAATTGGTAGTTCTTCTACAATGGTTTTACCACCATCTAACTTAGTGATCGTTTTTGTCACACTTCTTTCGCCATCAACGTAAAGAGAAAGCGGAAAATCCATCGCTGCTGCTTCGCCGTCATTTCTTATCTCTACGGGAACTAAATAGCTGACTATATCCCCTCCCGTACTATCACCTGTTTGTGTATCCACGCACCCGCTTAAAATTAAGGCGGCACTTAGGATTGCTAAAATCAGAAGGGGGAGTTTCTTACTTCTACCGTTTCTTGGCATAAGCAATGGTATTATAAGTATAGACCCGATTCCAAGTAGTATACTGCTGCTCTTAGCATTGGTGGCCGCATTTTCCGGTACGGGTGTTAAAATTTTAACTGATAAGTCGATTCTACTCCTAACATCAACATCTGTGGAGAAAACATTGTTCTTTTCGTTTGATTCCGGCACTGCGTTCTCAGCATCTATCGCTGCTTTAATGGTGTGCGTACCGTGCGTGGCATCCCAAGAAACAGCTAACGTATTCATGCCACTTGCATCCATGCCAACGTCATCCGAGTAAATTTCTGATCCGTCAACAAAGACCTTCAATACCAAATCGTCCTCGTATAATCTACCGTAATTATTTACGGTTGCTGTGAGCGTGTTCTCACCTTCGATTACGGTGTCGAACTCAAGTGTAACAGAGAAATCAGGTAGTGTCTTCTCAGCAGTTTTATGTTGTGCAACAAGGGCAGTCAGAACAGGATGAAGATAATGCTCGCCTTCCTGGTTGCCTTCGTCATCCACATCTATTTTACCATCCCCGTTGATGTCCTTTCCACGTATAAAAACAACGCTATTCTCCGCCTGTGTATAGCCTGTAACATCGAATGTCTTGAGGTCAATCCCATAAGTTTCACCGTCACCGCAGTTAGCCACATCATTACCACCTACACCATGGCCATTAAACTCCAAATAGTCGGGTTCGCCGGAATTACCGGCAAGGTATAATACGGTAAGATCTGCATTCACTACATTCGCAGGGTCGATCACACCTTTAAAAGTTACCGAAGCGAGATTAGTTATTGTCGGTAGCGCACCTGCCCAGCCAAGACCGTGCAGGTTCACATTACCGTCTGCTACCCAGTATGTAATATAAGGCGCATTCGCGTTCTCGTAGACTGCTGCAAGGATGATACTATACACCCGACCATCGAGTTTATTCCCGCGCTCACCCCTACTGGTGTTCGCAATGGCGGTATTAAGTCCTGATAATGCTTCATCTGTCACATCGTAATAGACCCAATAGACGCCGTGACCACTACAATATACATTTGGGTTATCATCATTCTCACCACGCAGGTATGTTTTACCGAAATCGTGTCCATTAAATGTTGTGTGTACCCAGCCTTCGTATCGCTCGGTGCCACCCCAAACGCCAACGTATAGCCTCGCCCACTTGACATCGCCCGGCACGTTAAACGTTCTTGTGCACGGCGGGAAGTCAAGCTTCTGGCTCTCTCCTACATATACGCCGCCTTTGAGTGTGCCATGAGCAACTAAATCCAGCTTGTCCATATACGGCACGCCGTCAAACGAATAACTCGCGCCCGCTATTGGCACTAGCAGTAATACGCACAATATTAGAATCCCTGTTATTTCTTCCGATTTACTCATTTGTCTGTTGTATATTAACATTAATTTTGTTTCAATATATAAAGTATGATTCTTATTTCTTTGGTAAAACTTTCTTTAATTAAGGTTACAAGAATTTCGATACTCATATAAATGTAGTAGGTGTGAATCCTCTATAGGATTTTGAGCAATTACGGAGAACTGATAAAAGAACCAAATGTATCACTACTGTTATCGAATACATACACATCAGCACCGTTTTTTCGTGCTAAATCCTCTGCAAGAGTCTGGAAGAGCGACACCAGCCGCTCTTCATCTGCTACCTTCAGCCGTTTAACGAGCTCGGCAACGGTGCTGAATTCAAGATCGAAATGGTCATGCTGCATCAATACGATATAGATGGGATTGAAAAAAGGCTTGAGATGATCCACGCCCATACAAAACCTGGGAAAACAGTCCGATCTGTTATTGAAGAGTTCAATGTATCTCTTGGCACATATTATTACTGGTATCCCAGGTATGTAGAAATGGGCATTTTCGGTCTATTCGATTCCAAAAAGGGTCCCAAAACACCTCATAACAAAACCAGCGACAATGTTGCATCCAAGGTAGTTGAGACCGCTGATTACCAGCCAGAGCTAGATGCACTGGAAATATCGAAGGTGCTTTCGTTAAACGATGGAAATATTGGGAATATGTTCTAGACATTGCTGCGGATTATATGCTAGAAAAGTGCTTGTTATAGTACATATCTAATCAACATCTTCAAAACTAAGGGGCCACCTTATAATTAAATCCATAACTTTATATATGTACCACTTCTTCTAAATACACATGGAAAAAACTAATTCGGATGAACTTTGGATAGGATTTTTAGGCAGTCTTAATGAAGTGCAAGCACGACAGTTGGCAGGTCTAAAGGCGTTAGAATTTGGTTGGGGCGGAATCTCGAAAGTTGGAAGACTTACAGGTATGGATTATAAAACGATAAAAAAAGGGATGACTGAAGTTGAAAACGGAAAATTTTTTGATAAAAACGAAAATCTGCGTAAGAAAGGTGCTGGACGAAAAAAACTTACAGATAAAAATCATCAAATCCTAAAAGATCTTGAAACGATAATGGACGAAAATACGGCAGGAGACCCAATGAGTAATTTAAAATGGTCAAATAAATCAACATATGCTATTGCAAACGAATTGTGTTTGAGAGGGCATAAAATATCTGAAGATACCGTTGGCCGTATATTAAAACAGGAAGATTATAGCCTGCAATCGAATAAGAAAACCCTTGAAGGCAGTTCCTCTCCGGAAAGAGATGAACAATTCAATTATATCAATGGAAAATCAAAAGAATTTGTGACCGTGGGGGAACCTGTTATCTCGGTTGATGCGAAAAAGAAAGAACTCGTCGGTAATTTTAAAAATAATGGCCAAACATGGATGAAAAAAGGAGAAGCTGATGAAGTGAACGTCTACGATTTCTTATCTTTAGCAGAGGGAAGAATAACACCTTATGGGGCTTATGATCTTGCAAGAAATGAAGGTTTTGTGAATGTTGGTATAAGCTATGATACCGCAGAATTTGCCGTTGAAAGCATAAGAAGATGGTGGAATTTACTTGGGAGAAAAAGATACCCTAACGCCACTAAATTATTAATCACTGCGGATGGAGGTGGAAGTAATGGTAGTCGCAATAAAGGTTGGAAACAATATTTGCAAAACTTCGCAAATGAAACAAATCTTGAAATTCTCGTTTGCCATTTCCCACCGGGAACAAGTAAATGGAATAAAATAGAACATCGAATGTTTTCGTTCATAAGCATAAACTGGAAAGGAAAGCCATTAACGTCTTATGAAACAATTGTTAATTTAATCAAAGGAACAACAACTACAAAAGGTCTTAGAATAGATGCTCAATTGGATGATGGTATTTATGAAAAAGGTAAAACTTTTTCAGAAAAAGAGATGGCAAAGTTAGATCTAGAACGCCACAAAAAACATCCAAATTGGAACTACACTATCAAACCACAAAAATTAAAAAATAGAATTTATTTTGCGGTGGCCCCTAAGATTGCCTTTATATGCTTTCAATTTCACATTGTCTACGCTCTTAACTGGAACGATTACACAAGAACAGATGCAGACGGAGATGGAATCGGCGATACTCCTTACACCGATACTCCTTTCGGCATAGACGAAAACCGTGACAACCATCCTCTGATGGCTACCGATCCCGATTCATGGCTTAGCACCAGCGACAATTATCCCCTGATGGCGTCATGGGATAACTACTTCGCATAATTATATCTCTTTTACGAAACATTTAAGAATTAAATGAACCAAGAAGAAGCTGAAGCTCGGGCACGTGGGCTTCTTAACGTGATCGAAACCACGTATGAAATAAGAATAGTGAATTTAGAGACGGTTATTGAGGCGATAACAGGGATAACGTTGGAAGAGAGTAGGATATTGGCTATTTGCACTGCTTTGAATTCATGGGTGGCAATGGATCCGGCAGTGCAGGGCAGGGCAGTCGAAATACCTGTTGATTTTGTGATTGACTTGGCGAGCAGGCTGTAAATCCAACATGCAGTGTAAAAAATTTAAAATGTTAGCTACGGCCATGATTGCATACCAATTTAAAAGATGTCACACCCGTTTATTGACCTTTTGACCATCTCCAAACATAATAGCAACCAATGAGAGTAAACAGCAAAGATAGAATACCAGCGAAATAGAAAACCGAATTTATCCCTGCATAATCCATCACCACACCTGAGATTATAGGAGCAACTATTACTCCGAGAAATATTATACTATTAAATATACCCATCCAGAACCCCATACCCACCTTTTTACCGATTATTACGGCGATATCTGTTGCAACCGCTATTGACATTGCTGCACTAATTCCTATAATAATATTGACCAGCAAAAGGGTAATGGAATCATGGCATAGAGGCACGATAAATATAATTATACCAATAAATGAACCAATAATTATCAGTAGCAGCTCATGATACCTACTCAACTTATCTATCAGAATACCAAAGGGAGGCAGTAAGATGCCAATAAATATTACACCAGCGGCAACGATAATTCCCACCTGAGCGACATTGACATTGAAACTTGAAGCATGTGAAGGTAAAAATGAGAGAAGTACTCCCATTCTAAAAGAAGGGATAAAACCTATAAGAAGGATTATTTTCACGGTATCATGTTTGATAATGGATTTAAAAGACTCATGTTCTTCTGTTATTTTACTCGCCTTGGGTTTCTTTACTTCCGGCAAGAAAGGTAACACAAGCAAAAGTGCAATTACGCTGATACCGGACAGCACATAAAATACAGATGCCATTCCAAATAAGTGCCAGAGAATACCGCCTAAAAAAGATCCCCCCGCTACTCCTAAGTAAATCATCATCATAAATGTGCCCATTTCCTCGGCTTCTTTTCCCTCTTGGGCTACCTCTCCTGCGTATGCCATGGCAACAGGAATAACCATTCCCGCGGCCAGACCATTCAATAATCGTACTGCTGTGAGTGTATAGACATTATGGACTAAGAGATAAAGGAGGGAAATCACTGCAAGAAGCAGCAGCCCCGATGCGATGAAAATCTTTCTTCCGCCTTTATCTGATAGTTTACCCATAACTGGCATAATAATCGCACGGGAAATGGCATAGCCTGAAAATATCATGCCCATCCAAAAACCCGTGGCTCCAAGATCCTCTGCTATGGTTGGTAATAGAGGAGAAATTATACTTAACCCTAATATCGCAGCAACTATGGAAAAGTACAGGGAAAACAATGTCCGTTTTTCCATTATCTTACCCATTTTCTTCTCCTCAGAAGATATTAAATTTTTATTTATAAATCTTTCGGCGAAACTCGACACATTTCGTATCATTAATAAAAAACCTTCTGGGAGTGGTTGGAGTTACACTTGCTACTATCATAGATAGCAATTCTTCAATTCCTTTACATTATGGGTTATTACTTCTGCTCTCGAGGCATGGGCCAGATGAGCTCTTTTGTGGCAAGATTCCATGGCCACACAGTGTAATATTCTTGATCAATTATCTGACAGATTATGCCTTTTCCCAGGATATTCTGATGCCTTTCGTGATCAAATCTGATACCGTCCCAGGGCATTATGAGCTTATCGCCAGGCACATTTGTCTCTAGAAGAGCTTCTCGGATTGCATCGTTAATTTTATGCTCATTGTTAATTATATCCACTGCAAGCAGGATTCCATTCTTAACATCAGCACCGGTTGTAGCCCAGGGAACCAGTAAGAGCGTATATAGCACCGATTTTTATTGCCTTTCTTCCCAGGGAGGAGTAGGATACTTGGCAGAACCAGTGGCAAGGTGCTCTGGCCAGACAGTGACTCTCTTCCCCCTTTGAACCTGAATAGCCACCATTGGGTTATAGATGTCCCTTCCTTGCTCATTGAACTTTATCCGCCCATAGAAAGTCATGGCATCTAAGGATACTAAGGCATCTCTAACATCTTCACGATCAACGGAAGAGGCTTTTTCTAAGGCGAGCTGATAGGTCACCCCACAGGCAGTAGCCGCTGCCGAATGATACTCTGGCTCCTTTCCAAACTTCTCACGGAAAAGTCGGGCGTAGTCTTCAGAGCTTCCGAAGACGGGACCATCGTAGGGGAGATCAGAAGTCCACTGGCATGTGCCAAAGATATAATCGGCATCCTTTCCCTAGCTGCTCGACAAAAGCGGGGTCACAAGGAGCTACAATGATACCAAACATATTGGGGCTTAATCCCACCGCTTTGGCGGTTTTAACGAATGATAATGCTTCTCCAAAGGGGGCGGAAAAGAGGACCATATTTGGGCTATCATCCTTTAAGTCGCTTAGGATGAAGGATAGATCGTCCCCTTTCTCAACGGTAATAATGGGGATAACCTCAAATCCTAAACGCTTGGCATGCTGTTCCGCACCCTCGGCAGTATAAAGATAGAGGACACCTGTTGATAGAATCGCCACCCTGTTCGGCTTTGGCTCGAGTGATGCTGCACCCTCCAAGATATTCTTGAAGTAGTCAGCGGCAGGGCTCAGAAGCCCGAAGGTGTACTTAAAGCCTTGGGCGAATATCTTTTCCGCAGGACCTTCGCCCTCAACCATGGGAACTCTGTATTTCTCTGCTAGTGCAGCCGCTTCGAAAGTGGCGCTACTCCCGTAGGGACCAAGGAGAAAGTCGACTTTATCCTCAGTGATGAGTTTATCCACCAGTGAGGCGGTCTTCCGAGGATTGCTTTCGTCATCGTAATAGAGGACGTCGATAAGGTATCTATCGTTGCCGATGAGGATTCCGCCCTGTGAATTGACATGATCCTTCCACAGTTCGTATCCTTCTTTTGTGAGGCACCCCTCCTCCTCAAGTTCGCCACTTAAGCTCAAGGCAGAGCCAAACCGAACCTCTTTTGGCTCTTCCTTAACCCACAAGAATGAAGATATTACGGCTAATAATACCACTACCAATACTATTGTTACCGCTATTTTTGTTGCTTTTCTCATTTATCCTTTCTCCCAATCTCCACTACCTATTTGTTCTACCTCCTTAATAATGTCCGTTGGAACCGTTATATTCAACTCATCAGCCCTTCTTTCATTGACAATTGGGTTCCCCTTTTCAGGACACTGGATAGGAATATCTGCAGGTTCCTTCCCTTCTAATATCGTGATGGCAATTTCAGCCGCAGCTTTACCCTGCTCGTAGCCAGACAGGGTGACACCACACAAAGCTCCACCCTTTACCGTGAAGTCAAAGAAAGCAAACTCAGGAAGCTTGCTATTCTTTAGTGTCCAGTTCAACACGTCCTCGGGAGGCAGACTCACCTCTCTGTCTTTCTCCGGGTCTTTAATGGTGTGATACACAAATAGCCCGATTGCATCTACCTCGGACTGGAGTTCTTTTACTTCTGCTTTCCAGGCGTCAAAATCGTCCGTGGTGTAAATTTCACAAATTTCAACCGGCAATGCAGTTTTCTCTATTCGGGTTACAAACCTTCGTGAAGTAGAACTGTTATCAGTTATTATCGCAGCTTTTTTAACATCTGGCACAAGCTGTTTGAGAAGGTCAATTGTTTCCTCGAAATGGTGTCTTTCAACTACACCTGCTATATTCTCCGCGGGAAATCCGTAGTCCTCAGGGTCACCGTTCATACCACAGAAAACAAATGGAAGGGTTTTACCGGCGTATTTCATCGCTACAAGTTCACACGCATTATCATCAAACACGATTACAAGGTCGGGTTTGAACTCCGCGATTTTCTTCACCGCATCTTCTGACACCTTCTTCTTCCACTCCGCGCTGGTCTTCCTTTTGGTATCCAGATAGAATTTCTCGGTCTCCACTCCTTTGCCTTTAAAAATGTCTTCTACTCCTCTTGTCTCTTCTATCACCCAAGGATGCTCGGGGTGGTAACTGAAGATAAGAAGCACATTTTTATCTGCTTTTTCGTCTGGAGAAACTTCTTCATGCACAATACAGCCGCTAATAATGGCTGCCAGTAGCAAAGCTATCACCACGGATACTATTTTTATCCTTTTCATTTTAATTTAATTAACTAACCATCCAACTAATAAAGGTAAAATGCCAAAGAAACCTCCGGAACTTGTATATGGTGTTGAAGACAAACCGCCGCTGCCTACGTGTCTCCTCTTGGGTCTTCAACATATATTCATCATCACAATTGTCCTCGTTTTTCCGGTAGTGATTGTCCGGTCAATTGGAGGAACGCCCGAACAGGCAGGTTTTTTCGTGAGTATGTCGATGCTCGCTTCCGGTGTTGGAACCATACTTCAGGCATTGAAGAAGAAGGGGATTGGTTCTGGATATCTCTGTCCTTCTGTCTGTGGCCCCTCGTATCTCCCTGCATCGCTCCTAGCAGCGCAAACCGGTGGGCTTTCCCTTCTCTTTGGCATGACCGCCATAGCAGGTTCCTTTGAGGTTCTTCTCTCGCGTATAATGCACCGCCTCCGTGCCCTATTTCCTACTGAGGTGACAGGTCTTGTTGTTCTCATGGTCGGTATTGCGATCATACCGCTTGTCATTCGCAATTTTATGGGCATTGACGCTACCGATACAGTCACGGAAATTCCAGAACTGATTGTTGCATTCATTACCCTTGGTACTATGGTGGGTCTTAATGTGTGGAGTAAGGGAAAACTGAAGCTCTATTCCGTTCTCATTGGAATGATACTTGGTTACATAGCAGCCTTTCTTCTTGGCGTTCTCCATGCACCTCATATCGAGGTTTTCAGGCAGGCTCCGCTGGTTGCGTTTCCTGATCCGGAGTATTTCGGGTGGTCATTTGATTTTTTCCTGCTTGTCCCATTTCTGATTGCAATAATCTGTTCATCCCTAAAGAGTGTGGGTGACATCACCACATGCCAGAAGATCAATGATGTCGAATGGAAACGCCCGGATATGAAGAATATCGGTGGTGGGATTCTTTCTGATGGTCTGAGTGCCATTGTAAGCGGACTTGTCGGGGGAATGGGTCAGTCAACGTCATCAAGCAACGTCGGACTTTCGATTGGTACAGGAGCAACAAGCCGAAGAATTGCCTTTGCTGCCGGTGGTATTCTCATCACTCTTGCTCTCTTTCCCAAACTTGCG
>JGI12150J12686_100029_pt1 | contig 18621 bp, 15 predicted proteins | sample ANMFosRound1_FD_12686 | JGI IMG/M metagenome (IMG submission 12686)
CCTTGCCAGAATGCAGCACCGGATTTGTGCCGTTTGCCAGCCTCGTTACATCGCTTCCATCTGCATTCATGACCGCAATGTAACATTCCCGACTGTAGCGTCCGGAACCGACGTCAGGTCGTGTTTCAAAGAATATCTTTGTTCCGTCCGGGCTCCACACAGGACTCTCATCCGGACCCGGGTTTGTCGTAAGTCTTGTTCCGCCTGATGCTGCGATCAGATCGTCCAGTTCCGATTGCGTGATCGCCTGTCTCACAGGGGACTGCATCGTCACAAGAGCAAATATGTGGTAAGGCTCATAACATCGCTTACATCAAAAGGCTCAACACATCGTTTACACCCCAAGTGCAATTTAGGCTCAACACATCGTTTACATCTCCGATCTATAACCGCACCTCGAACTCCTTCACACCCTCACCAATCCGGTACTCATGAATCTGGACAAGCCTCGCCGCTTCTGCGTTCTTCTCCCGATAGTAGACCATCAATTGTTCATGCTTTGTGTCGATGGTAGCCCACACATACTCGTGAGCCAATGATATATCGACACTGAAAGCCTCATTCAACACACTAATTGTTCCATTCTCCGACACCAGCCGTATGAAGTGCACTTTACCCTCTGTGATCGGCAGGTTATTCACATCGATCTCAAAATCCTCCGGAACCCTGCGCTGCGGTACAGCCTCCAGATCGGTCTTCCGGTACTTCCAGTCCTGGCGATTGTTGTGCCGCATCAGGAACGTTTTCGCCTCTCTCCGAATGTGTTCCAGATCTGTCCATTGTTCTTGTTCCCATAACTTCTCTCCGAACTCCCGTTGAAGTCTTCTATCGTGCCGTTCATCCACGGCTTACTCGGCGCGATAAATACGGGCTCGACTCCGAGATGGAGGCATAACCGCACGACACGGCTGAAATGCTTTGAATGCATTAAATCACCGATGAAAGCGGCGCCATTGTCCATCTGAAGATAATTCGGAATCGCATTTTTGGTCCAGTATCCAAGCAGGAACTCGAGTACATTATCCATAGTCTGCCCCGCATACTGCTGGATGTGTGCCTTGCTGCTAACAACATCAATCAAATTCAGGGATAAGATCCGTCCGTAGCCTTTGATGTGTCGCGGTCCCACAAAGTCCATCTGATGGACCTCATTAGCTTTAGTAGGGCTTAACAGAGTGTACCGCTTCTTGGATTTGCGTTTGATGTACCGTTTCTTCTTTTGGACTACCAGACCGTTCCTTTTAATGATGCGTTTGATTGTTGACAGGCTCGGCATCTCATCTTCTGAGTGACCAAGCTCGTGCACATGCAATTGTACCTCAACGGCTCCGATACAGCGATACTTTGTGTCTTCTGTTTCCCCCGCCATCAACGACTTTCGCGCGTTCACCACAAGTTGTTCCATCTCCGGATCTGTCTTTCTGTGAACATTCTTCGGTGCCCGGGATTTATCCCTAAACCACTCCTTTTTACTGTTTTTATCGGAATTGGCGTATCTTCCGATCCACTTTCGCAGCCACACCCTTGATCTGCCGACGCTTTCGCAAATTATAGAGGGACGTTCACCCATCTGATATCGATTGACCGCATTGATGCGTTTCTGTTCCTCTTCCGTGTACGGTTCGTTTGATTTCACCATGACCCGTCATCGGATGCATCACGGCTTCTCGACGCTCAAATCTCCAAAATTGTAAACGATGTGTTGAGCCTATGGAGCACTTAAGAAAGTGTAAGCGATGTGTTGAGCCCTACCACCTATGAATGCAGCCAAAAAGAAGACGTACAGACCAACAAGAATCATACTGAACACGCCGCCGTATATGCAGGACAGTTTTAGTATCTTCGGTCTCATTTTGTTTTTCATGTTCGCCAGCCCGGATTCATATTCTCGTGGTTCTTACCTCATAATATTTGCCTTTCACTTTGACGTAGAGCTTTTTGGATGACGACGTATGTCTTTTGGGTTGTCTATTTCTTATGTAGTCTAACAGTCGACGTTCTTCGCCAATGTGCATCTCTACAAATTTGCCATGCTTTATCGCATTTGCAAGCTGCGGAAACTCTCGTAGGTCTTCTGCAGTTACGGTAGCATAGTATTCGGGTTCGCAGCTTAATTTGTGAGCTGATAGGAAAGCGAACCGGTTCATCTGGCCCGTCACCAGCAAACCAGCGACTACACAGGCAAGCACCATAATGGAGATTGTAAATACTCTTATAAAACGGGCTGAATATCTCTTCTTCAGGTATGTGAGTGCCAGGACAGATAGAATAATAACGGCTAACATGATCGGGATGAGCGATACAACTTCCCAGTTAAGAACATACACGAGTAGATTCCCGGAAATAAAACTGCAAAGATTCATTATCAGGCTGAGGATTGACAATTGGTAGATCGGTATCACCTTTTTCATGAAATAATATATGACAACCCCTTCAAACAGCACTATCAAAGCTTCGAGTAGCAGCAAAAATTCGACACCCGAAGCCAGTAATTGCCAGAGAGCCGGAAACGATACTATGTTGGCTATCAGGACCGCTGCGACAACTTTCATCTGCTTATCCAGAACTGCTATAAAAATCAAAGCTATCATCAATTCTACAAGTATATTTAGTATAAAAAATAGTGCAAAACCAGGCATCGTATAGAATGCTACAGTGATATCCTCCACAATCAGTTCGGAGTCCGTTACATGAACATCAAACACTGCACCGTACTTGGAGACCTTAAATACATTGCTCTGGCGCTCTCGATCCGAAAAATTGATGATGATGCGATTGTATCCCCCAGAAAATGTTCTTGCTCGGCATTCATTCTGCGCACATCTAATTCGTTCGAGACGACGGAGCTCAATCTCGTTTATACATTGTTCATCTTCGCACCTGATCAGCCTGGAGTCGATGATCGTCACCGGCTCAGAGGTCTCATAGATCAGGTTGAACTGCACAGTCCCCTTGGGACCTAGATCAGCGGAGGCGAGGGGCAGCAATGTGGCGAGGGGCAGGATTGCCAGGACTATATGCCTTCCCTTAACGCTCATACCCTTCTCGGATAGTTCGCTGAAGAACCGGTCCGGGTCTGCCAAAACGTGTTTCATTTTTCCGCATCTCCGTATTTATATTATTATTATACTATATATATAGTTCACGTAACACACGAAAGCTATTCCCACAGGCACGCCAACCGTGATCAGAGCGTTTCTTGTCGAGATCTTTCGTGCGTGCTTGATCCCATACATCCAGATATACACACTCCACAGCCCAAGAAGACATGTGATTACGGGAATCGTCTTCATCAGAGAATTTTGCATCAACTGCAGCACCAACGCCTCTAACATCAATTCCGGGCTTTCGACTGGGAGTTCAACAGTGTGGAGCACGACCATGGTTACTGCAAGCGCGATAATCGGTGCAACGATTACAGGGATGAAACCATATCCGGTAAACTCGAAGCACCGTTTGAATGAGCCATTTCCTTTGAAATGTATCGAGATTGTATAGAACAGTACTGCCCAGATGAACCCGAATACAACACTCATAACAATAGCCTGAATAACAAGGACTGCTATAACGATGCCTGACGAGATCGCCTCATCCGGGAAGTTGCGTATTAGTAGCGCACCAACTATCACGACGTAGATGGCATCGGTGATAGCCCAGATCAGCACGACCAGAGCCGGTATCGTCAGGTTCACTTCTCTTTCGGATAGTTCGCTGAAGAACCGGTCAGGGTTTATCAGAACGTTTGATCGAACATGGTTCATAGCCCCTCACTGAGTCCACTGAGCAAGGATGGTGTGTCATTAATCAGCATACAGCACCGCGCCAGTTCCCCATACCAGCATTACCAGCTTCTCCGGTATCGGATCAGACTCCCGGAGCGCGGTCTGTAATTTGTTTGGCATACTCACTCTTATTATCAATACTCCATTCACCCCCATCTGCATGAACATATTCCGTATATGCGTAGGAGAACCAGAGGGAGCCAATAAAAACGAGCATGGTACTGCCGATATATGGAATTGAAGCGATAAGAATTAGTATTGTGAGCAAAGCAAACAGCCTCCAGAAATTCTGCCCCTGCCAGCAGAACTTCCAGCTCGCCTTCAAACCATCGATTGCACCCACGTTATGCACAACTATTGCAGGGACGATGCAACTTAGAGCCACTGCAACGACAATTCCCGGTATCACAAGACAGATAATGCCGGCAAACACGATCACAGACATAAGAATAGTGCCCACTATAATCGCCCAGACATTTGCCGATATGATGGAGAAATGCTGCCCCGAACGTATCGCACCATCTGCTTGTATCTCCATCATCATCGCGGTGACCCATCCTTCCATCAATGCACATATCAATGAAAATATAATGAATACGATCAAAATGACAATCCCGTACGTGACCAGTGCGGATGAGCTCATCCCCGGAACGATGCTGTCTGACCCGGATGTGGACGTGATGTCTGCAAACATTACCTGTGTACTCACATATATACCAATCTCCATAATTATATTAAACGCTACACAAATCACCAAAGGGACAAATAAGCGGTGGTGTTCACTCAATAAGTCAAAAGGAGACATTATCACGTCTCCCATGTCAATTCTCGACGGCTGCATATCTTCAACCGGTCGGTTCATTTCTCACCATCTCATCCACCGTATTTGCGCCCCACGTCTTAACCACGCTTCCAGTCTCCATATCAACGAGCGCGGAGACCGATGCATCCGCCCATGTCACGCTCAGGCACGTCTTCTCCGCATAGAACTCTGCTGCAGTCTCGGGAAGGATTCTTCTTACAGTCGGAACGCCAGCGCCCGCACCATCCGGTAGCACGCCCGCAATTTCAGGGTTCTGCATCGCAATTCCGATTGCGTCCTGCCTTGTTGCGTCAGGAATTGCCTCGAGAAGATAGCCGGTCCGAGTAAGCTTCTGATCAGGGTATGCGAAATCATAGAGATCAGGATACGAGCACCCATGCGACGTAGCAGATACACGGAGATGTGTTACGCCATCCTTCTCCGATTTTGAGATTGTCACGTTGTCATACACCACTCCCTTGTATGGGGCAATCTGGCGCGAGAGCGCGGCTTCGATTGTCTCGTGGTCGTCTGGCTGCGTGTCAGTCCATGTGACGTTGTGGGACTGGCTGGTATCTCCGGTCTCCACGCAGCCCGCGCCGATCAGAAGCGCTGTTGAGACCGCGAGTATAAGTATGATTGATGTCAGTGTCAGTGTTTGTGTCGATGTTCTCTTCATGTCATCACCGGAAATTGAAAAGAGATGAAAAGGGTGGGGGGCACGTGAGGCCGCGCCCCCCACCCTTCCGCTCTCCACCCGTTGTTCAACCCGCCTCCCCAATCCCTATTGTGTACTCAAATTCTTCGGCGTAGTGTGGGAGTATCCCGAGTTCCCAGTTTCCGATTGTGCCGTTCGCTAAGTATTCTTCGGTGTAACTGGTATAGTCCTCATTATACACTTCGTCGATTCCCACGGTACCTGGTGCGTACTTGAGTATGCCGCTGAGTCTAACTGAGCCATGATACGTGATCAGGGTTGGCGCAAGCGTCGCAGTCCCGGCTGGCCCCTCAAGGGTCAGGTCGAAGTACGGCTCACAATCACCTCGGTCTCCGTCATCGATTCTGCATGCACCAAACCACTTGTTCTGACTTGACTTAACCAAGATTGTTATGGGCGAATCAGTCTCTGTCACAAACGCCTTTATGAACGGCTCTGTCGGCTGCGCCCATACCTCAAAGTGCAGGTCCACTTCGCCGCCTTCGCCACCCCATCTGCCCATACTCGGGTCATCGATTCCCATGTTGATCCCGCCATCGTACCTACCCTTCGCACCGGCTGGCACCTCAAGATGCACGCCTACTGTGGCGGTCCCGTTCGCCGGCACAGATGATGGTGCGTCGATAGTGATTGCGTCGCCTCCGAATGCCGGCACAGTGTTGTACCATCCATATCGCCCCACGTCCGCCAGCTCCGGATCAATCGCAATATCCTCGTCGCCTGTGTTCTTCAGAGTGATTGCATAGTCGTACCACTTGCCAGATTCAACGCGGTCGTCGATGTAGTCGGGCAGAATCTGCACAACAGGCGGCTTCCAGACCTCAACATCGAGGTTCAGGGTGTTGATGTATGACGGATATGGTTGCGGTTCCGGATACGGCTTCGCATCATCCGTGAACGCGATCATCACACCGTAATACCCGAGATCCGCGTCATCAGGAATCGCAATTGTGATTGTGAACTTTTTCTTGCCGCCGTCGGGTTCGAGTTCTGCAGCCGATGGGGTTATCGTGATCCAGTCCTCATCGAAGATGTGTTCGCTGTAAGGATCCTCGATTATCATAGGATCCACTGATACGGTCTCATTGTTCGGGTTTGTCACCGCAACGGTGATTTCACAACTATCGCCGGGCATCAACTCCGTATTGTACCAGTCCGGGTTGATCCGGAGTATCGTGAGGTTTAGCTCCGGCATATCCGTCGTCTCTGATGAATATTCTACCACCACCTCCTGCGTCGATACATAGAACTCATCTACGCCTGCGGTTGCAACTCCCGAGATTGCCGCTGCAGAGACCAGTGCGAGCAGAAGTGCGAGCATGAACCCGCGCCCCCGAACAGCGCTAGTTTTTGTGAATATTCCTTCCATGGTTGTTCATCACCTCAGTCATTCGTGGCGTACTCACGTCTCCGAATCTCCGATCTCTATTGTGTACTCAAACTCTTCGACGTAGTGCGGAAGTATCCCGAGTTCCCAGTTTCCGATTTCTCCGTTCGCGGTGTAGCGCTCAATGTAACTGGTGCTGCCTTCGTTATACATTCCGCTGCTGGCAATCTCCCACGGCGGGGTGCAGTCGCTGCCACCGAGATTGACCGAGCCCTGATATTCAACAGCGGTTTTGGCCAGTGTGACCTCATCTCCTTCAGGTCCCCTGAGCACAACGTCAAATGACGGCTTCTCGTCGTCGCCGCTTCCGCTGCTTCCGCCCCCGCACATATCGTAGCGGTACTGATTCGACTCGATCTCAATTGTTATGGGCGCGGCGGTCTCTGTTGCGAACTCCTTCACATAATGCTCTGTCGGCTGTGTCCAGACCTCAAAGTTCAGTTGCACCATTTCAGAGTCATCGTACCAGCCACCACTCGACGAGTCATCGATTCCCAGATCAATTCCGGAGTAGTATTCGCCCTTCGCGCCGAGGGGTACTGCGAGATGCACGTTCACCGTGGCAGTTCCGTTCGCAGGCACAACCGGTGGCGCAGTTATGGTGATTGCATCATCCTCGAATGCCTGCCCTCCCATCTCGTAGTGGTACCATTGTTCGCGTTTGAGCTCGGGGTCAATCTCGATATCGCAATCGTCCGTGTTCTTCAGGTTGATCGTGTAATCGTACTCCTTACCCGATTCGACCCGGTCATGGATGTATCTTGGCTGAATCTGCACAACAGGCGGCTTCCACACGCTGACGTAGAGGTTGAGCGCATTGATATACATCGGATACGGTGCATACGGGGTCGGCATCACATCGTCCGTGAATGCGATCTGTGTACTGTATTGCCCGCGCTCGACGTCATCAGGGATTGCAACCGAGATTGTGAACTCCTCCTCGCCACCATCCGCTTCAAGTTCTACGGACGCAGGCGTTATCGTGATCCATTCTTTGTCAAGGATGTAGTCGCTGTAAGGCTGATCTTTGATAGTTGGATCCACCGATACAGTCTTGTTGTTCGGATTTTTCACCGTTACGGTGATTTCATCGCTATCACCTGGCATCAAATCCAGTCCAGTGTGTTGTGGGCTGATCTGAAGCTTTGTTATGTTCATGTTAGATACGTCTGGCACATCCTCCAGTGGTGGCGGTGTCTCCATCGGTACCGGAACCACTGCTGCCACGGGCGGGGCTGCTGCCGTAACGCATGCCGCGCTGATAAGCATCAGCAGGAGAGCCAGCAATGTGCTCACTGTTCTGTATGTTTTGGTTTTCAGGGTGTCGTCCTCCGTTTATTGTTATTATTTGTCGATGTATCGACAAATACACTTCACCATGTGCGAGTCTTCGTACTTAAACATTTCGGTTTATCGAAAGGAGTTGTGATGGGATGCGGTATCTTGCGCTTCCATGACCCGACTCGTGTTGATTCGTGATGGTTCGCCCATTATCACACGCGTTTTGCCAGAGGAGATACCCACAGCAGACAACAATCGATCAGAAACGCTATGGAGTCGTAACGAAATGACATGGCAATCCAGATCGTCGGAAGTTGTTTATTCTGTGGTGGCGCAAGCGTTGCAAATACCATATTTAGATTCGTGAAATTCATGATTTAATCATTTTTTACAGGAAGTTATACAAATAGATCACGAATAATACGAATTTCACAAATTGCACGAATGTTATCCGATATTGTGGCTATCCAATTTGACCACGTTAGTCTGCGAGTACGTGTTTAGCTAACCACAAGATTACACGGATTTCCACAAGATTTCTGTGTCAATTTCGTGAAATCCCGTGGTTTTTTCGCATCGGCTAAACATATACGTCTGTGACAGTCTCTATGGTACACAAATAAGCGAACAAGTCGTCTCAAGCCATATCACGCCAGTCCGAGTAACGTGAACGTCGCATACGCAATCGCCACCATGACAATCGAGTGCTTGAACCCGGAATATGCGTTCCCTTCACCCATCGCACCCCCGACAAGCCCCGAACAGAACCCCTGGATCAGCGTTGCATGAAACATCAGGAGGATGTATTTCTCGGGATCGTAATTTGCGAGCATCTCCATACCCTGGCTGAGGTTCTCAGAGGCGTCGCCTGCCGGAACCATGGTCACGAAATTCGCGGCAAGCACGTACACGATGAACAGGAAGACGAAGAACGAGAGGTACACAATCATCACATACTCGGTCATATTGCCAAGCCGGTCCTTCTTCAGGCGGTACGATGTCTCAGAGTCAGCTGCTGCAATCTGGAGCACCTGCCTGATGTCGCTGACCGCTTCATTCGCCTTTATGATCAGTGTGATTGTGCGGGAGATCATTGCGGTTCTCACCCGCGCCTCAAACCGCGCCATCGCAACAGACGTGGACGCACCCCACTCAATATCCCGCCACATGCGCCTGACCTCATTGTCGAGCACACCGAGTTTGGATCTGAGAGACGCTTTGATCGAACTGGTCAGTGTGAGTCCTGCCTCATTCATCGATGCAAGTCGCCTCAAAAACTCCGGCATCTCGCGCTCCATGTTCTTGATCCTCCGCACCCGCGACTCATAGAAGAACGTGAACGGGACAAGTAGGACAAACATCCCGAAGACCACTACATCATCGAGTACACTCAGTGCCGGGAACTCCATCGTGTATGCGCCGGACGCCGCACCGGTTGCACCGGACAATGTGGCGATGATCGGTCCGATCTTAAGATATCCATTCATATAAACCGCGATTATGAAATAGATGAACGCTGCAGGCACGGTTACGTACAACGCGTATACGGGATTCTCAAAAAACGATTTTACCGGATTTTTGAAGAATTTCTTGTACTTTTGGATCTTCTCAGCAGTTCCGAGCTGGGTGAATAGTTCATCCTCAGCGACATCCGCGTGTCTTACCTTGACTCCCTCAAAAGCGTTCAAATTTTTTGTGGTGGTTGGAACGTGGTACGATTCCTCCCGCGAACCAGCCATGGTACTCAGGAGAACTACGCACAATATGGTGGCTCCGGGGATCAGCCCGTAGATCAGTGCCTTCAGAAGGATAATCGAAGTGCTGTCGATCATCCCGACCACAACCAGTATCGTCATCAGAAACAGCGGACCCGCAACAAAGACCGTGATGTAACCCTCAGCGATCATGCCGAGCGAGTTTAAGTATTTCTCCTGATCAGCCCCTGCCCGCTCATAATAGTAAGCTGCTTTGGTTTTGAAATATTCGGTGATACTGCCACCACTGTCAATCACCATGATCAATCCGTCAATAAAATCCCTCATATTCCGGGAGGGGGATCGCTCGCTCGCATCGCGCAGGGCATTTATGATATCGATATTGAGATACCGGATATCCCTGACAATGTATCCGACATGATCCGCAACACCCCCGTAGACGTGCCGCTGTCCGGCAAGCGACTCAAGGATCTCGATTAATTCCAGACCGCCACGGGAGAGCGCATACATGTATGTGATTGCGGATGGCAGCGACCGATCGATGCTTGCTGCAATCTCACCGCTCCTGAACGTCGGATAGTAATTGAACAGGTAGTAGGTGATACCTCCGAATACTAACGGAACCGGAATTGTAAGCAAAAACACCGCCGCTCCGAAGAGTGTGTACAACGGGATGCAGATGAGAATGGACAGCAGCAACGCACCGCCCGCAACCAGCAGCGAAACAACTGCCGATCTCGCGAGGTATTTGTCAACCGGTAACGGTATCCGTGCCGTCCTGAGTGTGGCTATAAGATCAGCATAAGAGCTGCGTTTCTCTGCAAAATATGTGCCGAATTTCCGTATGGATGATGTATAAGTGTACAAACTCCTCGCCCCATGTAACATTGGTTGCTGATTATATTTATATGTTGGCGTCTTGCTCAGGTGGTGTGTCAATTTTTGGAGGGGCGGGCGGTTGGGACTATGCATACCCAAACCCCCTGCAGATGAGAACATGCTCAATACGGTGGTATGAACCACAAGATTACTCGGTCTGCGAAGCAGCGGCGCAGCCATCTTCACGAGATTTCTGTGTTAATCTTGTGTAATCTTGTGGTTTTATAATGGATATTTCGTAACTACTCACCCCCACCACCGAAAAATTTATTATTAATGAGATTATATTTCCCCTCGCAATGGTTGTAAACAAAACATTTCGTTTGATGGATGGAGAACCTCATAGACTTACTCACGATGAGATTCGTGCTGCTTACCAGCAAGGGGAAGAGGCTATCATCCAACTAGTCGATTACCTCGCCTGGGAATTACAGACCATGCAGGATCAGCTACAAGCCCTGCAAGATCAGCTGAACAAGAACAGCAAAAACAGCAGCAAGCCCCCTTCCAGCGATGGACTCAAAAAGACCCCCCGCACCAAAAGCCATGAGGTTGCCGGGCAACAAGAAGAACGGTGGGCAGGAGGGGCATGTTGGTCGCACACTGGAACCGGTTGAAGAGCCGGATCATATAGAAGTGCACGTTGCGGATCGATGCACCGTGTGCGGCGCAACTCTCGAAGATGTCGAAGCGGATGACTACCAGAAGCGGCAGGTCTTTGACATTCCACCCGTGAAAATTGAAGTAACGGAACATCAAGCAGAGATCAAGACGTGTCCTCATTGCAACGCACGCAACATGGCTCAATTTCCACCAGACGTCACCGCATCGGTGCAATACGGCAGCCGTATCAGGGCGATGGCAGTTTACCAGACCAACTATCAGTTTGTCCCGTTGGAACGCGTCGGAGACTTTTTCGAGGATATTTATGGTCACCGCCCAACGGAGGCATTTACCCTCGAGGCGAATGCAAGATGTGCAGAGAACGTTAAACCAGCTAATGATGTGATTAAAGAGCTGTTAATAAACGCTCATGTAGTCAATTTTGATGAAACGGGTTTGCGAGTGGAGGGTAAGCTGAACTGGCTCCATGTTGCCAGCACTCCGGGATTGACATATTATATTGTGCATCCGAAGCGCGGAAAGGAGGCGATGGATGCGATGGGAATTTTAGCAGAATTCGATGGAGTTGCTGTGCATGATCACTGGATGCCATATTTCAATTACACTGACGTAATACATGCCCTTTGCAATGCCCATCACCTACGAGACCTTACATTTGTTCACGAACAGTATGAGCAGGACTGGGCAGAAGAGCTGAGCCAATGCTTGCTTGATATCAAGAAAGAGGTGGATCAAGCCAGACTGTACAAAGATGAGCTCGATTCCGATACAATCAAGGAGTTCGAAGATCGATTTGATAAGATCATTGAGGGGGGACTGGAATTAAACCCACCACCTCAAAAAGAACCGGGAAAGCGGGGTAGGGTTAAACAATCCCCGCCCAAAAATCTGCGTGATAGGTTAAAGGGGCACAAACGGAAAGTGCTGGCATTTATGTACGACTTTGATGTGCCGTTTGACAATAACCAGGCTGAACGGGACGTACGCATGATGAAACTGAGGCAGAAGATATCAGGCACTTTCCGGACTGCTATAGGGGCAGATGTGTTCTGTGGTATTCGCGGGTATATATCTACAGTACGAAAGAACGGTTGTCGTATGCTCGATGCGATTCAAGATGCGCTTAGAGGAGATCCGTTTATACCATCTGGCTGTGTGGGTGAGTAGTTACGATATTTCCACAATATGTAAATACACAGATGGGCACTGTCTGGAAATCCAGTGATTTCCGTCAATGGTCAGTTGGATGTACAACAACACAAAAGACGTGAAGACCGCGATTGACAACACTCTTCACGTCTCTGCACCTTTGCGCCCTTGCGTTAAATTGAAAAACAATAACGCGAAGACGCGAAGACGCGATGGCGCAAAGAACAAAAATCTCTGGGTGTATTTCACTGGAATTTTCGATTGCGCCACACAGATGAGACCAAGATCCTAAAACAGATGCACCGCAGACGCTTTGAAAACAATCCAGACACGCACACCGCACAAAAGCCCCATATCCTCATACGATTGCTTTGTCAGCGCAACCACGAAGGGAACACCCACATCAACCACCACTCTCACGGTTGTGCCCATATTCTTAACCTCTGTGATCTCCCCGTAAAATGAGTTTCTCGCACTCGTGTTAGTCTCCTTTTTCGAGATCAGTATGTTTTCGGGTCGAATTGAGATCGAGACGTCTCCGGATTTTAATGAACTTGAGATAATCGATACTCCATCGGCGCGAACCAGAGCGATATCGTCATGGACAACCGACTTTCCGCGGAACAAATTCTCAACACCAACAAAATCCGCAATAAACTCGGAATTGGGTCTCCTGAAGACATCATCGGGCGCGCCCACCTGAATGATCCTGCCGCCACACATTACAGCGATCCGATCCCCGAGCGCGAACGCCTCTCCAAAACTGTGGGTCACATGAATCGTTGTGGTCCCCGTGATCTCGTGTATTCGCGCAAGTTCCTTCTGCAGCCGTTCGGTTGTGCGGGAATCCAGCGCGGAGAGCGGCTCATCCAGGAGCAGCACCTTTGGCTCCGTCACAACCGCTCGAGCGATTGCGATTCTCTGCTTCTCCCCTCCGCTCAACGTACCCGGATACCGGCTCAACAGATGTAAAATGCCAAGAAGCTCTGCAATTTCATCTGTTTTTGCAATGATTTCGCTTTTGGCGATCTTTTTCTGACGCAGCCCAAATCCGATGTTTCCTGCCACAGTCAGGTGTGGAAAGAGCATATAATCCTGGTAGACCATGCTGATCTGTCGGTCCTTCGGCAGAGTGTCTGTGATATCCGCCCCGTTCAGAAAAATTTTCCCGTGGTCAGGACGGTAGATGCCCGCAATCGTCTCAATTAAGATCGTCTTTCCTGCGCCGGTCGGACCGAGTATGATAAAGTATTCGCCTTCATCAATCTGCAGGGTCGCGTCATTCAGCTTGAATTCGCCAAGATCCTTTGATATATTCTCAATTCGAATCATTTACAACACTTATCCCATTTTTAGTCTCCAAACATCTTCTCGAAGATCGTTACATACCGTTCAGGACAGAATTCTTCAGCCACATTGGTGCACCACACTTTTCCAGCCGTTGTGAGCACGATCATCGATTTATCAGACTCTATCAACCCTCTCCTCTCAAGACTCTTTATCTGTTCCGGAAATGCGTCTACAAGTTCCACACCAAAGAGTTCCCTGAACGCGTTCTTGCCGACTTCGGTTGAATGAAGTCCCCATATCACATATTTGTGCATCAACTCCTCTGCAGTAAGCTTCGCACAGATGTTGACCGGGAATTCCGCGTTCGTGCTCTCGATCTTCTCGATATATCGATTTATGCCCCTCACATTCCCGTACAGGTATGCGCCGAGAAATCCCCCTCCGGATGTTCCGAGTGCGAGACAGTCCTGGCTCCCAAAACGCATCCTCGCGTAAAGATGTTCTTTCTCGGGCAGTACGAAGTGAACGAGATTCTGCTGCCGATATCCCGCGTTTTCCAGCTCACTTATCGCAAGAAGATACATATCGATCTCGACCCTATTGCCGGATATCGGAGGTATCTCGCCTGCCGCAATCTGCTTTGCAAACGCTGTTCCTCTGGCAACAAACAATGGATTCGGGCTGATGCTCTCAAGTTCCAGTTCCGCTGCCTGACGTAGATCCATCTTCCAATCGTCCATGCTCTGTCCCGGGAGGTTGTACATCAGATCGATATCGATGTTCTCGAACCCGATCTCCCGTGCGGCACGGATCACAGAGATGGCTTCCGATCTCGTGTCTGTTAGTGTGAGAATATTACGTATGGAGTCTTTGAACGTCTGTACGCCAAAACTCAGCCGATTAACACCATTTTCGTAGAGTGCTTCCAGTTTATCTCTTTCGGCATTGTGCGTGGTTGTCTCCACAGTGATTTCCGCATCACTTCTGATGTTGAATCGCTCCTTCAATAGTGCTAAGAGGTCTGTTAGTTGTTCCGTTCGGAGTGACGTCGGAGTTCCGCCCCCGATGTAGATCGATGCAAAGGAGCTGGACTTGACGTAGTTGGTATCAGAATACCTCACAATCTCCTTCTTGAGCGCATCCAGATACCTGATAGCCTGTGTTTCCTTCAATAAACCTCGATAGAAGCAGCAAAAATTGCACAATGAGTCGCAAAACGGAATGTGTACGTACAGTGAACTTGTTTTGTGCCTGGTACCTTCTTCGGATAGAAACTTGATCAGCTCTTCTTTATCGTCCTTATTTTTTCTCAAAAATAGTGGATATGAGCCCAAAGGGCACAATATCTCGAAACCCTTTCTTTTGCTGTAGATATTGTATATCATATTGCTACATCATGTATAGTAAAAAGAAGTTTTAAGGATTGTGCAATCACTGTCCGGTATGGGTATTGTGCCTCTTGTGATATTATTTCGATAATTGGTCTATCACAGGTTGCCGCTTTGTACAACCACGACTTATTGAGCATCTTCTTGATCTCCGAGTTGAAGGGCATTTCTTACTCGCAAACTTTTCACCAAACTTTTCACAAAAGTTTGATCAAAAACTGATCTCCGACCCGGGAGGGCAGTTTTTACTCGATTTTTTGTGAAAAAATCGTGTGAAAAAATCGTTAGTACAGATGAGTGCTCCTGGCATACCGTTCAAAGGTATACAATGATACGAGTGACATGACAATCAGGATGGTTGCAGCGGCTATTGCCAGTTCAAGATCCCCACACGACATGTTCAGGTATAGGGATATTGGCAGGGTCTCGGTCTTCATCCGTGTTGCTCCGGCAAGCATCAGGGCTGCTCCGAACTCGCCGATCCCTTTTGACCATGTTATGATCCCTCCGGCTATAAGCCCGTTCTTTGACATGGGAAGTGTTGTCTGCAGGAATGCCTGCATCGGATTGCAGCCAAGCGTCTGGGCAACGTATTCGTACCTCGGACTGATCCCTCTGAACGTTGAACGCATGATCAGCAGCATAAACGAAAAATTCACAGCGAATTGTGCGATTACGATCCCGAGCGGTGTCAATACGAATACCAGTCCAAAACCGGAAAGCCATTCTCCGAATGAGGTCGTGCCAAAGAGTATCAAGAGCCCGACTCCAGCCACAACAGGTGGTAGCGCAAGCGGCAGATCCACGATGGTGTTTACGAGCGCCTTTCCGGGAAAATCATAGCGTGCAAGCGCGTATGCTGCCGGTATCGAGACCGCGATACACATCACGGTGGATACTGCGGATGTAAGCAAACTCAATTCTATCGCAAACCGGATCTCTTCGGATGCGATACTCGCAAGTAAGCTATGCGGGCTCGTATGTGTGACGATGCAGACAACCAGCGATAGGACAAATGCGGTCAGGAGTAGTGCAACTGAAATCGTGAGAATCTTAAGCGTTGATTTGTTGATTTGCATGTACTTGTGAATCCCTCAAGCTCCGCGGGTCTTGTCCTTAATCGAATCACTCGTCTCTCTCATTCCAAAATCGCCAGTCTCTTCATCATCATCATCATGCCATGCGTGAAACCAGCATAAATGTATTCCGGTTTGAAACTGAGCAAAGTCAAGCTATAATGGCGGACAGAGTATGCCTGATTGTTGTAAAACTCGTTTGAGATGTGTAAATGTTATGAACGCGGCAGAGTGCGGATCGTTTAGTTATATGGCACAGTCGGAGTGAGGTGTGAAATAAAAAAACTGACGATGCAATGTCACCGCCAGCAATCGCGTCATATCATAAGTCGATCTTTCCGACCGTAGCCTGCAGTATCATAAGAGCATCCACCGATGTGAGCCTGCCATCACCATTCATGTCGCCCGGCATTCGTCCTATACCCTGCGGGTTTACCCAGTAGCCTTCCTGCGTGCTGTTATCCGCATCCCATACATCAGGCACGCCGTCGTGATCGGAGTCTGTAGCTGGAATGGTCTCTGGTGGTGGCGTGGGTTCTTCGCCGCCGATTGTGCGCTCAACGAATGGATAGAACCGGATGGCAGTGTCATCATCCGCGGTCTTGAAGTACATGTCGCCCATGATGTGCTCGGTGGTGCCGGGATCCAGATCGATGGTGGTCTCATCGTTTTTGAGGACGAGCATACTCATACTTGCGGTCATAACTTCCATGGCGCCGTATTCGTCACTGGTCTCGATCTCCAGTACATCGTCGTCGATCAGGAAGACGTACATCAATTGCACATAACTGACGTCTCCTTTAAAGACCGCATCAACATAGCAGGAAAACACCGGAATATCTTTCTCAGTTCCAATGTCTGCTGTGTATGTGTAGACGCGATCCTGTCTGCTGCCACCGGTATCGATACATGTCGTATCCAATGGATTGCCGTTCTTGGACAACCTAAGTGTCGCCTTATCACCAGTTACATCGTCGATGTCTACGAGTTCGAGCGCAAATCCACCGCTAATATTCCATTTCTTGCCAATATATAGTATCTTCTTGTCGTCATCCTCAAACTCAACAAGGAGTTTTGTGAGTTTGTCTGCGTTGCCGTTGACTGCCACGTACTTCTCTGCCATCCAGCCTTCAAGATAGTATCCACTTTCTAACTCGGTTGAGCCACCTTCCACAACCATGCCTTCATTCTCATAAAGCTCGTACGCCTGATACGCCGGATGTGTGGTATAGATCAAGGCGTTCTCATCGATCTCTCGATCCTGAGTACCAATCGTACCATCTAGCGTATTGGCAAGGATCGTGAGGTCTTCGGTCATCAGATTGTCATCTATGTCATACCAGAAGGCAGCGAAAGTGGTGGCATTCCATTCAATGTCAGCGACTTGTAGCATTGACAGACTTACGACATTACCGCGGACTTCATAAGTCCCTGGCTCGGTGCACTCGACGTACGGATAGAACCTGAGCGCACCATCCTCACCAGCACCATCATTGTCTGCGGTCTTGAAGTACATGTCACCCATGATGTGCTCGGTACGGCCCGTATCCAGATCAAGGGTACTCTCATCATTCATTAGAACGATCTGACTCAAACTTGCAGTCATAACTTCCATGATGCCATATGTGTCACTGGTATCGATCTCTATGACCTCGTCATCAGCCAGGAACACATACATAAGCTGCACGACATTGGTGTCGGTTCCTCTGAACACCGCATCAACCAGGCAGGACATCAGTGGAACATCGTCTTCACCGGCAAGGTCTACGGTGTATGTGTACACCGAATCGTTCTTGTCTGGAGTTGCTGCGCCGGTTGAGACGACCTCGTTATCCAGTTCTTTGCCATCCTTTGCCAGTGATAGCCAGACCTTCTCTCCTTCAGGATCGATCCGGTTAGCAGTAAGAGTGAATCCTCCACCCAGAGCCCATGACTCGCCTGTTGACAGTGTCTTCTTGTCATCGTCCTCAAACTCGACCAAGAGTTTTGCGAGTTTATCTGCGTTGCCGTTGACCGCCACGTACTTCTCTGCCATCCAGCCTTCAAGATAGTATCCAATTTCCAAATCGGGTGAGTCACCTTCCACAATCAAGCCTTCGTTCTCATAAAGCTCGTACGTCTGAAGCTCTGGGTGTGTGGTATAGATCAAGGCGTTCTCATCGATCTCTCGATCCTGAGTACCCATCGTACCATCTAGCGTATTAGCAAGGATCGTGAGCTCCTCAGTCATCAGATCATCGTCCAGATCATACCAGAATGCACCGAAATTGGTGGCGTCCCATACAAGATCAGATGGCTGTGCACCATAGAGATTCACGACATTGCCGCGCACCTCAAGCGTCTCCGCGCTCGCGGGCACAGCAAACACCGCAACCACAAGCGCAATTAATACAATCATTCGTTTGTTCATAATCATGCTTCCTTGTGCAAATCCCATATCCGCGTTCACCTCATGCGTTCACGCCACATAAATTTATCGTTGCACCGGATTCGGAACACCGGTTGGTCCGGGTACTTATAAACGAAGACG